>Ga0208767_1000489_pt1 | contig 32606 bp, 13 predicted proteins | sample VirMetDEL_Mar_21_FD_184514 | JGI IMG/M metagenome (GOLD analysis project Ga0208767, IMG submission 184514) | Aqueous microbial communities from the Delaware River and Bay under freshwater to marine salinity gradient to study organic matter... | ecosystem: Environmental > Aquatic > Marine >... | reverse complement strand
CTAAAGTGCCGTTAGGATCAAAGTATTGATCATTAGCAACGTCTATAGTGTAACCTTCTTGTATTGCTAAATAAGTATAATGTAAATTACCGTTTGATAACATTAATTCAGCTAAAGGATCATAACCGTATGGTTCTGCTAGCCTATGAGCTGCACCAATATTAAACGATAAGTTTTTATGTTTTCTATATCTATATCTTTCCGATGCTTCAAAATATTCTACATCTGCAAAACCATCTTGTAAATATTCAAACTTTAAAGCAAAAAAGTTTATACAAACATCTTCGTCACAACCGTCATCAGAGCTCCAACGTATAAAATGATGTTGATCCATGTAGTCAACACCTTCTTGTCTTTTGTAATCTACTTCAAATAAATATTCTAAACCTCTAACTTTACCAACTGTAGCAGCATCACTATAATTGGCTTCTGTACCGTCGTAAAAAGTTTGTGCTTTGTTTTCGTAACCAAACCTAGCTATTTTACGAAGACCAACTGTAAAGTTGTAATCGTAAGGTGTAGATATAGTTGTAGTTGATAGCTTATTATCAACTGAAAATACTTTTACATCAGATAATGATGTACCACCATTAATAGCAGCATAAAATGTAGAAAACTTTAATAGTTTTTTAACATCTAGCTCTTGTGCACAACAACTTTTTGGTGCTGAACAAGCTGCTAAAACAACCATTAATAATATTATAAATTTTTTCACCACGATACTTTTTGTTTATAATTACTTGTTTTTTTATAATTTTACCTTTTTCTACCTCTTCTAGTTCTACCTCTGGTTTTAGTTTTTTTATTATCTTCTTTTAATTGTTTTTTAACAGCTTCAACTTCTTTGTTTTCAATACCAACATCCCACTTACTCCAACCTAAAGCTACAGCTACTCTTTGCCACCATTGATTTTCAGCGTCTAATGCTGCATTAATATTTTCAACTTTTCTAAATAATCTAGCTACAGGTATATTAGTTGCGCCTTCTACTAGCTGAGCATAAGCTCTCCACATAGGATTATTGATATCAAACGTGTCCATTTTATCTATTACTTTTTTATTAAACTCCATAGTTCTTTCAAAACTATCTAGTTTTCTAAGTTTAATACCTATTGGTGGTGACAACTGCATAACTTCATCGCTTATAACACCTAATTTTTTACCCCAGCCTTTTTCTTGCTCTTGACCATATTTTATAACGGCATTTTTTAAAACAGATATTATAGCACCACCAACACCACTACCTCTTAATAAAGTGTCTATTGTACCGTTAATAATTCTATCTTTTTTAGTATCAAAAAACTTTTTTGTTTTCTCGTCTTCTTCATCATCTTCACTAAACAACATTGCAAATAAAGCGTTTTGTAAAGCACTAAATATTACATTTTGTACAGCTGCATAATATATTATTCTTGATATATTAGACATGTCACTTCTTACTTGACTATCATAAGGTGGTGTTTTTCTTCTATTAATTAAATCTAATCCAGACTTTTTAATTAATCTAGCATACTGCGAAGGCGTGTTTTGAAAAGCTAATATTAATCTACCAAGTACAGATGCTTGTTGTTGTGATAATTTATCTGGTCTAGCGGACTGTTGAGTTTCTTCAGATATACCTTGAAAATCAGTAAATGCTTTTGACTCTGCTTCTGTTTGTGATAAACCTTGTTTTAAATAAGTATTAACTCTGTTTCTATAATAACTGGCACCACCAAGAGCAATAGCAAAACTATCAGCAATTTGCGTAGGTAAAAATCCTATACTTAGTAAATGATTAGTTGCGGCTCTAACTTTACCAGTAATAGTATTAGCCTTACCAACTTTTGTTGCTATTTCATTAGCATCTAATCTAAACTCACCACCAGCTCTTCTTTGTTTTAATACGTCAGAATTAAATATCATACTAAAGTCTTTCCAAAACTGCTTTTGATCAGCAAATCTAGCAGCTGCTTTAAATATATTATTATCACCAAAGTTTATAAAGTTAATAGTAGATAAAGTCTGTAACACAGCTGATCTAGCATTAAAGAACATTGTAGCACCAATAGATCCGTTTAAGTAATCTAAAAAGTTATTTACCATTTTATTCTTACTAGCACGTCTATTGTTACCTGTTTTTGTTCTAGCAAGCATATCTTCTAATGCTTCTCTAAAATTTAAACCAAAAGCAGCTTCTATTTTATTCAAGTTAGCTTCATCAAATATAATATCAGCATTTTGAATAAACTCTGCAAAAAACTTACCTCTACCAACTCTACCTGTAGCATCTGCTAAATCTTGTTTTATACTACTAGCTTCCCAATGTTCACCTGGCTCTACATAGCCTTCGTCTAATCTTGATATTAAACCTATTGTATCTGCAAAAGATTTTAATTTAGGATCTGCATTAACTAAATCTGTTAGCTCTTTTATATCTGTTTTAGACATACCTGGTATATCAAAACCATTTTTATTCCATAAATAAACTCTTATAGCATCTTCGTAATAATAATCACCATTAGGTATTTTTTTTGTAAGCTTTTTACGAACATCAGGCATTTGTTTAACAAGATTTTTATAATCATTAGCTATTGCTTGTTTAGCAGCTGTTAATTCTTGATATGCTCTATCTAACGGTTTAATTAGTGCTTTTTCAAAAAAGTCTCTATGCTTATTACCTTTTTCACCTTTACCAATGAAGTTGTATAATAACCCAACAAAATCTTCATGTGATGGTGGTATAAAAAATCTAAATCTACCTTTACCTTTACCACGTTTTCTAGCTTTTGCTTGTGAATATCTTTTGTTAGAGTCAATACCAGTTATATCTTGTAGTATGTCGTTAAAATCATTACTCATTGTTTGGCTAAAGTTTAACTTTGCTTGTTGTACTTTAGACTTAACATCCATTTGGTCTAACACGTTTTTAACAGCTTGTACGTTTTGTAACGCATCATCTGCAAAATAAAAATCATTATAACCTTCACCTACTTTATCAGCTATCCAAAGAGCTTTGGCTTCACTAGTACTATTACCTAAACCAGTAATATTTTTTAAAGGTATATTTAAGCCATTAGCTTTTAAAAAGTCAAATATAGGTTTTTGAGCAGCAGGTGGTCTAGCTGTTAATACAAACATGTTTTCTGGGCCAAACTTCTTTTGTAGTTTTAATGCTTTGTTAAATAGCGGTGCTAATTTACCTTTTACAACTCTATTAAAATCTGAAAAGTCAAATACATAACCTTGATCTTGTAAATCTTGATAAGTACTAGCAAACTGTTCAGCGTTTAAAGTACCTGTTGTACCATCTGGTGCCGTATATTTAACCAAAGACTCTGTTGTTGCTAGCGTATCGTCAAAGTCTAATACTGTAATACCTCTGCTTTCATTAACTGTTCTTGAATTAAAAGTAGCTCTACTTATTGTTTTATTTTTACTAACATCATTTTTTAAAACAGGTATACCGTATATTTGACTAAAGTTTTTACCATCTAAACCAACTATAGTTGTAGGGTCTATATTTATATTTCCTTTAAAATATCTATCTAGCCACGAGTCAGTTATTATACTCCAGTTAGGACCCATGCTTGTAGTTCTACCAGCATTTTTTATACTAGTTTTATCAACAAAATTATCTAAAGCTACAAGTTTATAATTATCCATTACAAGCTCATATGAAGTTTCAAAAGTAAAATTTGGATCTAATATAGACTCTAATAAATAAAGATAAGATTGACTAGCTGGCATAGCATGTTCCCACTCATATTTTTTACCTTTATAACCTTTTGGTTTTGGAGACCAACCAACAAACTCAGCTCCTAATCTATGTGGATGTTCTGTTATTAAGCTAACAGTACTAAAATAACTACCCCATATCCTAGCATTTTCTCTATTATCTTTAATTGATTCATTAACTCTTTGCCAAAGTTGACGATGCATACTAGCATTAACCTCATTAAACTCTTTTATCCTACCATCTCTGTTTGCTTTTTCAAACTCTTTAGCAGAGTTACCAAAAACATCACCATATCTTTGTGGTTTAAATTTTGCAGCTTTACCAGTAAAAGGAGCTCCGTATTTTAAATCTTTTTTAGATAATAATTCATTTCTTTTCTTTGTATAATACTGGTCAATAGTCATTTTTTTACCATTAACAACTATTTGTTTGTCACGGTTTACTCCTAAAACTCTACTACTAGGTCTTAATATTCTTTTAGTAATATAACCTTTTGGAAGAGATGATATTAAAACATTTTCAACATCCTCATAAAACTGATTAACACTAGCTTCACTATCAAATTTATATTTACCTTTTTTAATAAAATCTTTTAATAAAGAATTAACGTTTCTAACATCACCTTCAAAATTAGGACTAATATTAACTTCTAACAACTGCTCTGTTTTAATTCTTCTAGTCTCGCTAAATGCAACTTTACTTTGTGCAGCTGTAACGCTAGCTACTTGTATTTTAGGCGCTCTACCTTTTTCTAATACTCTTTGCGCAGCTGATAATGAAGCTTGTTGAGACATAACTACAGCAGCACCTTTAACAAACTGACCAGATTTTACTTTACCACTTCTAGGTATAGACTGCTCGCCAATACCTAAATCGCTTTGAAACTGTTCAGCAGCTTTTGTTAACTGTTCATCTGTAAGATTTTTAAACTCTGGTTTTAACTCCCATAAAGCCACTTGTGATGTTTTACCTTGTGACCTAGCTCTTTTACCGTTTGGATTAAACTTTTTGTTATAAAAGTATTCTAATATTAAATTAGGCATACCTATAGCTCTACCATAAACTTCTCTTTGTACATCTATGTTTTCACCTAGTTTATTTACATCAGCATCTTTTTCAGTTACATTTGTTTCAGGCAATATTCTAATAAAGTTTTTAGCAGCGTTAATAGGCTTAAAAAAGTCTTGTATTTTTTTAGCTTCTGATCTTACCGGTATACCTGTTTGACCAGCTTTTAATTGTGCTTTTGATAATTCTTTACCGTTGTTATCAACAAAAGTATCTTCTGTTGTTATATTATCTTGTGCATTAGATATTTTATTTGCAGGTATGTCAAATATTATATTACCAATATCACCATCGTTATTATCTATAACCTCTCTAAACGTGTCTCCTTCTTTTACTTTAACAGTGTTTATAATATCATTTTGTTTACTAGATATTTTACCTATTTGTAAAACATTTACTTTGGTAATATTTTCAGCACCTTCTGCTAAAACTTCATCTAAATCAGTGGTATCGTCAAGTTCTTTATTAAGATTATTTAGTTCTTCATCTATTTGCTTTTGAGTAAGATTAGGAACTATAGTAGGATTATCTCTAAAAGCATCAAGCATCCTATAACGTATTCTACCGTTTATATAGCCATACAAAGTACCTCTACCATCAAAACCACTAACATCGCTTCTACCAGTTCTAGATGGTGTATATAATCTAGCTATAATTTCTGCTTGTAATTCTCTTCTGCTTTCAGGATCTGCTTTTAAACTAGGTCTAGCTGCAAAATAATTACTTATTTGTGCCATAACCATGCCTGGTATTTCGTTAGCTAAAACAGGTGAGCTTGGATTATACGTTGGCGCTTCTTGTATTTTCTTTAAATTTTCTTTTGATCTTGTTTCTGAAAATGCAGGAGCTTTTTTACTTGTTTCTTTAGCTTCTTCTTTAGCTTGTTTTATAAGCGGATTTTCTTTTATAGCTCGTAAGTCTTCATTGTTTATAGTACCATCTTTAATTTTTTTAGCAATATTAACTAAAAAATTAATAGCATCTGGTTCACCTTTAAAATCAACAGGTGCGCCATTATTAGCTTCAATACCTCTGTTAAGTAAAAAACCAAATAAACCACCAGCGTTACCTCGTTTTAAATTAATTTTTTCTCCTGCAACTTCTTCAAGAAAAGTCATTACAATTTCATCAGGCCTAGCTTCTTCGCCTACTTTAAATGCTACTCTATTATAAGCTTCTTTATTATTTTTTTGTAAATAATCTATAATTGCATTTGATAAATCTGTGTAAGAATCTGGATTAGCACCTAAAGTTTTTATAAAAGTATCATGTCCACCTTCATGTGTTTTTATTTCTAATCTATCGTCTTTGGCAGCGTTTTCAACAACTTGTAAAGCAACGTTATTAACAGGTCTACCAACTAAGCCTTCAAAGTTTAAATTTATAGTAGCTCCGTGATTACCGTTTTTTAAACCTTGTTTATAAGCATCAGCTTGTTCTTTTAATTGTTGTATTTGATTTGAGTAATCTACGTTATTTTTTTCGCCTAGTTTTTCTAACTGCTGTATTCTTTTATTTGTAACTTCATCTATAAAATCATTAGCTTCATTTACAGTTTCAAACAACTCAACATTAGAGCCAGCACTATTGTTTTTACCGTGATCTTTTCTAATTTTTTCAGAGTTATATATTATTCTAGCTTCATTAAATATTTGATCTTCACTCGCATTTTTTACGCCTCTAGCTTCTAAATCAGCTTCAGCTTGCTCAAAAATTCTTTCTGATTCTTGTTTATTATCTTGATTAGCTAAAAAAGCAGCAAATGGACTACCAAAAGTTTTTTCATTTCTAAAAAAATCCATTTGTTTAGTTATATAATCAAATTTATTTTTTAACTCTTGTTTTCTTTGTGCTTTTTCTTGTCTAGTTAAAGCAGTATTATTTTCTATTTTTCGAGCTTCGTTTTGAATATTAGCTCTTTGTTGTGCAGCGCTAAAGTAATGAAACAAAGCTTCTTGGCTAATATTTTTAACTCTATTATTTGCTTTTTTAAAGCTTTCTTGATTTTGTTTAAATAGCTCTTCTGCACGCGCTTCATTGTCTTTTATTTGTTGGTTTATTCTATCTTGCTCTGGTTTAGATTTTAATGCTAAATTAGATCTTAATATATTGTTTTTTCTTTGCAAGTTAACCATTTCATTAACACGTTTTCTAACTTGCACCATTTCTGGTTTACTATTTAAACTAGCAACATACATGCCTTTAGCAAAAGGTATTGAGCTAAGAGTAGTACCAAACATAAGACCAGAAAACATAGCGTGATTTAAGTTTTCGTTAAACGGTCTACCATCTATTAAGTTTTGTGTAATCTGTGTTGCTCCTTCACCAATAGGCTCTGAAAGAGCACCATAACCAAACCTACCTATATTACCTCTAAAATATTCACCTGTAGATAAAAAGAAAGCATCATCAGCAAGGTAACCAGCTTTAGCGGCTCTAATTAAAGGTAGTGTTGTTAATCTTTCAAACACTAATTCAGAAGCACCATAACCAAGAGCATTAAAATATCTAGCTGCATCAGATAATCTTCTACCACCTGGTGTTCTTTCTTCTTCAACTAAATTAGCATATTGTTCACCAAAAGCACTAACACCTATCATAGCAGATCCACCAGGCATAGCCAAAGCAATAAATATTGGTATTTGATTAGATAATTCTTGAGCAGCAAAAGAAAAGAAATTACCTACAGAACTAAAAGCATCGTCAAACTCAACGTCTTTACTGTAAGAATCTCTTGTTTTCTGTATAGCTGCTTTAACTTTTAAAGTTTCTGTAGCAAGCTCTTCGTTTTTTCCTGTTAAAAGAGTATTTATACCATAAGGTATATTAATAGCAAATTGTTCTACAAGACCTAATGAAGTTTCTACCAAAAACTCTTCTAAGCCATTATAGTTTCTTCTAGCTATATCTTGCGCTCGTTCATTATCTTCTAGCTCAGCAGCTCTTTTTTGTATATCTTTTTGTAGTTTTATAATAACTTCTCTTTTACCGTTTAAAGAATTACCTAGCTCTTTATATTTTTTAACAATTCTAGCTGGAATAACTCTACCGTCTTCTAACTGCATTAGATCTTCGTCTTCAAGATATTTGAACTCATAGTTAGAATCTTTAATTTTATTATCTAGGTTTTCGTATTCTGTTCTTTCTTTACCAAATTGTAATTCGTGAACATAATGATCTACTTTTTCTATATCTAAACTAATATCTTTACTAAATTCATAAGACGCTAATTCATACAACTCTTTTGTAGATATCATGAAGTTACCAACTTTTTCAAAATTATCTTCACCTTCTATTAAATCTGTTAAAACTTTATCTTGTATACCATCAATAATTAATTGTTTAGCTTTTTCTTGTATTTCTTTTTTAGTAGGCTCTCTATCTTCACCTCTAAACTCAAGTTGAGCTTTTAAAATTTTAGCAGCTTGATTAAGTTCTTCTTGATATAATTGAATTGTTTTTTTATAAGTACTAGAAGATTCTATAATAGGTGTTTCAACATCAAAATTTAAAAATATTTGATCTAAATCTAACTCTTTATTATTATCATCAAAAAATAATTCTTGAACTTGTTTATATACAATTTCATCTCTTTGAGCGTTTATTTTTTCAAAAACCTCTCGTCTTTTTACTTTATTTTTATTAAGCTCTACGTTTGTTTCTACTGTTGAATGTTTTGTAACAAAATCACTTAATATTTTTAAAGACTCTTCTCTTCCTTGTTTTGTAGTTCTTATAAATGCAGCGGCTCTTGCTCCTGGTTCACCAAAATCGGCGTATTTTTGTTTTAACTCTTGTAACTCTGATTCGCTATAATATGAGTCATACAAGCTTTGGAAACCAGCATCAAAACCTACATCAAAAACAGCTTTGTTTTTACCATCTTTAGTGCTTATTTCTACAGCATTAAAACTTCTATCTGTTTTAAATACTTGTTTAAAATTAAATTGATTGCCATAAAAATTACGTAAGTCATCTACAACATCTTCTTCATCTTGATCAAAAAACTTATAAGTACCGTCTTTGTTTTTACCTTTAACTTCAACAATACCACCTAAAGTTGTATAGTTTTGAGAAGACATAATATCAGGTACTGATACTGAAGGCGCATACTGTGATTCAAATGTATTAAAATCACCAGAATATAGATCGTTATCAACAATAGCCTGATGCACTTTCATTTTATAATTTTTGTCTGATAATTTTTGTTCAAACTCATTATAATTTATAGATAATAAATCTTGCTGAACTAAAGCATCATATAGTTTTTGCGTACTCATATTATTTATCTAATAGTTTTTTTGGAATTTTAATGCCTATTTCACTTGTTGGTATTCCTCTTGAATTAAAATAATCTTTTATTGTTTTAAAAATTCCAGCATTTGGTAATGGTGTAACTTTTTGATCAATACCCTCGCCTTCAACATCAACTTCTACATAACCTAAACCAGGAATATAACTAACATAATTATTAAATATAGTTACGTATTCATCTATTATACCGCCTGCTTTTTCAGCTTTATCTGCTAAAGCTTGTAAATCGTCTTGCTTTTTTATTAACGCAAATCTTTGAATTTTTTCACTCTGCTCTCTAAGCTCTTCTCCTTCTTTACTAATTATAAGTTTAAAAGGAATCTCTTTATCTTTTAATACTCCTTTATCACTACTACTACTATCTTGTTTTGGCTCAACATAAAATAAATTGTCTTCAGTAGCCATTTTTTCAGCAGCATTAGTTAATCTATTAGCAATAATATTTCTACTATTTTCTAAATCAAAAGCATCATTATTTGTATTTAATATAGCATCAATAATTAAGTCTTTTGTATTTGGATCTTTGTAAAGATCAAGTACGTTTTGTATGGTTATATCATCATTATCATCTGCATTAGCTATTTTATTTAAAACTTCAATTGTAAGTGTAGAATCTTTCATTAATAAAGATTTTATATCATTACCATAAAACTTATTATCTTTCATTTGGTTCGCAAAGCCTCTTTTTGTATCTGCAATATCTTGTAAAACTACATACTCAAAACCATCTTTATTAAAAGTTTTTTTATTTGTTTTTTTGTCTAATTTTATATACTTAACAAGATTTTGTGTTTCATTAAAAAAAGTATTTTCTAGTTTTATGTTTTTTAAATCTTTTGCAAACAATTTTATATCATCGTAAGTATAATTTAAACCGTTTATTTCATATATTTTTTTACCATCTTCGTACTTTAATATATAATCATGCTCTAAATAAGCGTTAAAAGTAGTTATATCTAAATTATCTGATAATAAATTATCTTCTTTTAGCTTTGCAAGATTTTTTCTTAATTCTGTTTCTTCAGTAGAACTATTAGCTAATTTTTGTAAATTGTTTAATGCTTTTTGTTTTTGTATATTACCTTCATCATTATTCATATAAACACCCTGCATGTACGATTGTTTATACTCTTGCGCTTGTTTAGTGGCAATAGCAAAATGCTGATCACTTAAAGTACCATCATCAGCTAAAACTTGAGCGATAGTATTATCTATAGCGTCTTCAGCTTTTTGTCTTCTTTCATTTTCTTGTTTTAATATACCTGTTCCTAACTCAGCTATTTTACTCAACGCTGTTTGATCAGCAGGCATTTTACTCAACCCTATAGCTGCAGCACCTTTTATTAACGCTTCGTTTGGACTATAACTTAAACCTTTTGCCATAATTTTAATCTTCTATTTTTAAAGCTTCAACGCCAACGCCAGCTAAACTACCAAACGCTGCCATTTGATTTTCACGAGCTTGTTGTCTAGCTAAATTAGCGGATGCTAATCTTTGCTGTGACATACCTAGCATTGTGCCTGTTTTTTGATATTCTAACGCTCTTGAAGCTTCTTCACCTTGCAGCCTCATTTGTTGAGCTTGAGCAGCACCAGCCATTTGTGTTTGCAACGCTTGTTGTTCCATAGCTCTAGCTTGTTGTGCACCTTGAGCAGCTAATCTTTGGTTTTGCGACTCTTGCATACCAATAGAAGCACTAGCTCTTTGAGCTTGTAACTGACCTTGATTAGCCATAGCTTGTGCTAAACCAGCTATGCCACTACCACCCGCAGCGCCTTGTAAGTTTTGCATTATATTAGCTTGTTGTTGTTGTGCCATTTGTTTTTCAAACTGAGCTTGTTGTTGATTAACAGTTAAGTCTTCATAAACATTTTCAAATTCAGTTTCTATATTTTCGTATGGATTTCTAACGTTAGCGTATATATTACTAGTATCAAGATCCCTATACTCTCGCATCATTTTTCTGTTTTCTGCTTCAGCTGCTTTTTGCTCTCTTATTCTATCGCCTCTACCCATGAAGCTTGATACAGTTTGACCTATAGCTCCAGCTGCACCTATAGCTAAGCCAACTGCTGGTAATATTTTAAATGGTGATTTACTCATATTCTTTTATTTTATATTTATAGTTACACTTTTTACCACTTATTTACTACTTTCATGTACTTCGATGCCAGTAGCAAACAGTTCTGCTTTATCAGTTGAATTATTTCTATACTCTACAGAAGCATAGTAACCTAGCATGTTAGCCATATTTGCTTTGTTATCTTTACTGAACATTATAAAGCTTTGAGGTCCTAATTGTGCAAAATACTGATTAAATAGATTTTGATCCATGTTAGCAAATATGTCTGTAAAAATAAATTGCTCGCCAGTATTACGCTGAATACGACGATATCTTATTTCTTCAACAGGACCTATTAAAATTATATCTGCTTGATCATTTGTTAAATGAGGTGTTGTTGTACCACCGCCATCATCTGGCCAACTTCTAGCTGGCCCAACTGGTGTTGGGTTAGAAAAATAAACTAAATCGCCACGTTGTACGGAAACGTTTATTTCTCTTTCAAATGTTAATCTTATTGTTACCATATTTATTATTTTTAAGCTAGTACATCACTTGTTCCAGAAGCACCTTCTAAAACTTCTATTAAAACTGTTTTTTCATCACTAGTGTTTGTGCCATCACTCATTGTAAATGTAAATAAATCACTACCAGTAAAATTGTTGTTAGGCGTATATAAAAAAGAGTCTGAGCTAGTAACATAAGATGATAATGCTCCGTGGCTAGGTGGCCTAACAACACTACCTGTTTTACTAGAAGCGTTAGTGTCATCGTCAAACCTTATCATATTTATCAATATAGCTGTATTTTTAGCAGTAACAACGCTTTGATCGTAAGCGTTTGGTTTTACAGAAATTATTTTGCTCATGTCTAAGTTGTAAGTTGTGCTGTTTTTATCAAACTTTTTAACAGAAATAGTACATGTTAAGTCTACATCGTTTGCATCACCGTTACCAGTATTACCACTTCCAACTTGTGATATAACACCTTTGACTATAGACCTATCACTGTCAAAAGTTACTTCTGTTTGCTCTGGTATATCAACAGACCTATCAAAAACAACAGTAGTTTTACCAGACTTATCTTTTTCAAAATCTACCGTTGAAATTGAAACATCATTTTGCTCTGTAAAAGTTAAAACAGTATTTGGTTTTATAATTATTTTGTCTTCTAATATAACGTCTTGACCGCATCTACTAACTCTATTAACAAAAGTATTTACATTTTGTCCAGTTACTTCCATACCGCTCTTTATATCGTTTGTATTATCTAATCTAAACCTATTCGTAGATTTAAATTTACACGCATCAAAATCAATAATATTTTTATCATCGTCTAAACTAAAAATCACAAACTTATCATGTGTTATTGTCCAGCTAGCTGTAGACCCTGGAACTATATTTGTTTTTATTAAAGTACCACCTTCAGCTGTTGTTTCTGTTCTTGTGCTACTTGCAACAAAATAATATGTATTAGCAGGACCTGTTTGTCCGTCTCTATAGTTTATAGCTTTTATAGTGCTAGATTTTATAATATTATTATCATAATCAGTGTTTTTAACGTATATATTACCAGCAGAATAACTAGTATATTTTACAGCTATAGATAAAGTTAAATCTGAATAGTTTTGTAGTTTTGTTGTTTTGTAAAAAGCAGCGTCTGTTTTACTAACATCTGTACTAGTAAATGTTAATGCAGAAATACTAGAATCTGAGGTATCTTTTCCAAAAGTTAGTGTAACATCTGCTTGTTGTATCAATGTAAAAGTATATGGTAAAATATTATCACTTACGCTAGCTATGTTGTAGTTAATAAAAGTAGTGTCCGCACTAGGATTTATTGTAACTGTATAAACTTCATTTGTTGTTTTACCAATAGATCCTTTAACAGATTTTATTGAAGGAAACTCTTGAACTAAAGTGTAAATTCCACTATTACCTATAGTTACGTTTTTAATTTCTTTTTTTAATACACTACAACCTGAACTATCAGTTATAGTTATAGAAAACATAGCATTTGGACTACCTGATATTTTTATAGGTAAATTTTGTCCACTAGCGTTTATACCTTGGTAAAGCTTAGCATCAATATTATTTATAGAAATACCTCTAATAATTTTTTGGCTACTAGAATATGACGTATTAGCAACTAAACCTCTATTAATAGCTCTTTGTCTAACATTATTAGGACTTCTTGATATACGATCTTGAAAACTATATTCTGCCATTTTTTAATTTTTTATTATTAACACGCGCCTGAAGAAATTTGTGAACAACTACAAGCACATTTGCTAGCAAGTGGAGTACAATATGGATCTTGAGCGCAAGTAAGACCATTTGGACCTATACAATTACCAGCAGTGCTAAACGGTATTGGGAAAATTCCATTTACACAACCAGCCCAACTAGTCGTACCACCATTACCACCGCCTGGATTAGTATTACAACCGTTAACTCCAGCGACAGCAAAAGGACCAAAAGTTTCATAACAACCTTTATCATCAACTAACTCTACAAAATAATAAGTTGGTTGACCAGTACCAAAACCATCAACAGGATTACCATAACCACCTAGTAAACCATCCCAGTATATTTGCATTCCATCTTCAGCTTGATTAGGCGTACCTAATCCTGAAGTTAAAAATCCAGAAGCAAAATCTGTTGTTGTTGCGTTTGGAGATGTAGGTGCAGTATTAAGATTACTTCCTCCCCAAACTGTTATTTGGTTATTACCAAAAGAATTATTGTTAGCGTGAGGCACTACTGATAAACCATTAGGCTCAGCTCTTAACAATTTCACTGTATAATTAGTAGGAGTAGGTGAGCTGTAAAGTTTTTCAAAATACATTCTCATATAACCGTTGTCACAATTAGCATTAGTAGCATTGATTATTTCAGGTTGAGGACTTTGCCAAACACTGTATGGACCACCCCAAGAACCTGTACAATACTCAGGAAGTTCAGGTAATAATTCACAAGGCGATTGATTATTAGCTACAGCAGTATTACAATCAGCTAATGCAGTAGGACCTGTAAATTGACCAGTACCAGGCGCAACTGGAGTACAGCTAAAAGATGGTGGCGAACCTGCTTCATCAAAACCTCCTGTTAATACGCAAGTATAATCAGGTAAAGTTATTAAATCACAAGGTGTAGTTCCATTTTGTGCAGCCATATTACAAGCAGACTGTGGAGAAGAAAAACCATTTGCAACGCTAAAATATCCAGTACCATCAAGAGGATCAACGCATATTACACTAATACCATCAGCATCAAGTACACAGTTAAAGCTTTCAGGCGTTGGCTCTGTACACCTTATAGATGCTTCTACAGGAGTTCCACAACCATTACTATCTTGAATAAGTACTCTAAACGTAGGTATAGAATTACTATTATTAGCAAAACTAGCAGCTTGAGCAGCAGTAAAACTAATATTACTTAAAAGTATTGTTGAGGTAATATTATATTGTTGACCAGCTATATTTGCACCGTTAACTAACACAGAACTAGTTATATCTTGATACGCGTTAGGCGCTTGATTTAAAACATCATCTATAGCGTGTACCCAAATAATTTCAAAAGTATCTGCTTGATTTGGTTGACCATAACCATTGTTAGGTACTGAAAGAGTAAAAGTACCAGTACCTCCGGATGTTATAGTAGTATGATCTGTACAATCGCTAGCTATAAACTCTTGAGTAACAGTAGTTGTTGCACCAAAGTTTTGTTCTTGACAAGCTGGTATTTGCGTGCACAATACTTCTCTTTGGTAAGAGTAACCACATTTTGTTCCTGAACCAGTTTCATATATATTAATTACATAATCTTGAGGACCAAATAAACCTGTAAAGCTAACGCTTTGTGGGTTTGATTGAGATATTGTTGCTGTTTGTAGCACATTACCAAACAAATCTTGAAGTTCAACCGCAAGATCATGTATAAGTATTTGACCAACAGAAACTCCTATTTCACCATTAGTACAATTATTTGTACTATCAGCATTTATAACGTTAATTTGTACTTGACCAAAGTAGTTTTGATAATTACAAGGTCCTGATTGACAATTTTGATCACATTGATCTTGAGCGTTGATATATCCAGCGGCAACAGCTCCACTATCTGTATATTGTCCTGTACCATCTCCTGGATCATAACAAGTGTATGGCGCAATAGTTTGAGTAGTTCCATCTGGTAACGTTATTGTTGTTCCTGTAATACCTGAACAATCATAAGTAACAGGTATAGGTGGAATATTATATTGACAACTACAGTCAGGCGTATTAGCAGCAGGATAATAATTACTAGCGGCACCTAAAGAAGGTCCACCGTAATCAGTATTAACGCTCCAATTAGAAGGTCTAAATCTTGTTGTGTATAAATCAGTTGTAATACCATCGTCCATACAACCAAGTATAACTGGTGTAGGTTCTGCTATATTTTGACAGGTATAAGCGTATGCTAAACCTTCATCACAACATAAACTATCATTTACACACTCGCAATAAGTAGAGTAACTACCACTACCATCACCAGGATCAACACATTGACCACTAATACACTCGTAAGTTTCTTGATTAGCACCACAAACAGCTTCACAAGCTGATAATGTAGGATATTGACCATTTGGATCTTGTCTTTCTTGACACGAAAAACCAGCACCACTACAAGGTATTGCATGCATATGACCAATGCTAACCGCACCAATAATACCATAATCTGTAATTCTAGATCCAAAATCTGTTACACCAGTATTATATAAAATTTCGCCTATGGAAATTAGTTCAGATTTAAAATCAGCCCAAGACATGCCATTGTAAAAATTACCGCTATAGTTAGTTGAAAAATAATTTATTGTTTCTTGTGCTGTTAAAAAATACGTTACATTTCCAGCTGCAGACGCATGTTTAAGAGGTAAAGGCGTTGCATACCAACCATCTTCCATATTAATTCCGTTTATAAAATAAAAATGCTCGCGAGCATATTGCATGATCTGGAAACCTGGATTTAAAGATGGATAACCCGCTATTGCAACACCTTGAATTTCATGATAGTCATCCCAAAATTTTAATGTTGGATTTTGCCAAAAATATTCCCAAATTTGATTTATTACATCTTCAAGAGCAGCCTCATTTCCACTCGGGCCTATTGTTCCAGTAAATACTTGTCCACTAGCTTGTTGATAATGTGGGGTTTGATTAGGAAGCGCACCTAAACCAAGACTATCATAAATTGGATTCCAAACTATGTTTCCATTTGGATTATTGCTAGAGACAGTAATTGGAGCGCCTTGTTCAGGATTGTTAAGATCTAATCCATTATAACCATTAAAACCAGGACAAGCCCTACAATCATAAGAGGTATAACCACCACTAATTATAGTTACCTCTTCAGTTCTATCTATACCTTGGTATGAAAACTCTCTTGTGTCTATGTTACCAGCTTTACCATCATCTAACCACTCAGTAGTTACACCTTTTATTTGTGAAAACCATTTACCTTCTTTTTCTCTAAACTCTTGCATACTACCTTCCTGCAAGTTAGTTAACATATTACTCACATACCAACCAGTATGCAAGTAGTTATCCCAATATTCACCAGAGTTTTCTGTATCAGGCGTTACTCTTGACTGTGTACCTTCGTAATTTAAAGTATTAAAGCTTTTAACTATTTCAGGTGATTCATTAAACAACACTTCTATACTAGAATCATATTGATCACCATAAAAATTATTTCTTGGCTGAGACTCTACGTGATGCTCGTGTAGATGTCCACCTTTAAACGTATAATATGTATTATTTAAACTAACACCGCTTTCTTGTGCCCATGATTTAAAACTTGTCCAACCTTTTGATCTTTCAGAAAAACTTACAGTTAAATCATAATTACCACTAGTATTTGTGTACGTTGAAACAGGATCAGGTTGAGTACCAAGAGCAACGTGAGTTTGCCAACCGCTAGGATTAGGTCCAAACAAAGATACTACGTCTACAAAAGCAGGCTCTGGATTAACAGTTAGTATTAGTTGACTAAAATTAGGAGTAACAGCAGTTACTACTGTATTAGGTGCTAAACTAGGACCGTTTAAAACCATACCAACAGCAACGCTTTGTTGTATAGAAGTTATTATACGACCAGTTGGTACATCATAATTACCACCACACCCACAGTTTTCGCTTTCTATTTCAACCATAAAGTTATCAATAACTTGTACAGGTTGTGCTATAGGATATTCGTTGTGATCTAAAGTTAAATTATACTCGTCTTTCTTTTCATCATAACTACCAATTAATCTATTAGCTAATTTTAAATTATCAGAGAACCAGTCACCCATACCAGCATCAGATATAGGAGTTATACCATCTTGTGATAATCTTAATACTTGACCTCTAACTTTATCTGTAAAATAAGCTCTATATGACTCATTAACAAAAGACTCTGGATTTTTTGATATACCAAATTCACCAGCATAAGGTATTGTTTGACCTAATACTCTGTCAGTAGCAGTAACATTACTATTACCATCAGCATTAAATAAAGCATCTTTATTAGCTAGTATTTTAAATACTTTATCTTCACAAAGCGTAACTAAATTTGTATTTCTAGCATATAACTTTTGTATTGTGCCGTAAGAAGGGTTTAAATCTTTTGTAATTTTTTCTGCTTGTATAAATTGATTTAAATTATTTACTCCAGACATCGAATTATAAATACCTGAATAAATTAAACCACTACCTCTTCTTTCTTCTTCGTATGGCTCTTCTAACGTAGTAGATGCTTTTGGTCCATTATCTATAGTAACTTGATTAAAGTCATCACGTATTCTATCAGACTCAACACCGTTACCAAATGAATAACAGTTATGCCAAGGTAATGTAACTTTGTAATTGTGTAAATTTCTATCTAATTCTATTTCGCCTGTAAAAGCATTTACGTTTAACACGCTAGTTTCTGTTTTACCACCATCAGCTCTTACAAAAGTTAATATATCACCAACTAAAGGTAACGAAGCATTTGCGTTGCTACTTACGCTTAAAGGCTCTCCATCAATATTACACAATGTTAATACGTTGTCTACTATGCTTTGAACTCTAATATCTATAGCAGGTCCTCCAGTAACACTAGTGTCTGTAGATAAAACTTTTAAAGCTCCACTAGGATTAGTGTTTGGATTTGGATCATAACAAGTAACTTTACTATTATAACGAGCTAAATCAAAAGATCTATGTACTGGCCCTACAAACTGTTCACCTGTTCTTTCATTTAGTTCTATTGGATATATTTGACCAACTTCGTAGTATATATTTAAATCAACACTTTCTTTTGGCTCTGTTTCAAATATAGCTGGATTTGTACTAGAATATTTTTCGGTATCATCAGTAACATAAGGTGATACAATTTGCCAAGTACAACTACCTGGATATTTAGATGGACCAGCCGCACCTGCAGAAGTATCTTTAGTTGGACCAGAAGGAACAACTACACCGTTTATAGAATATCCAGAATAAACACCATCAGAACGTATACCTGGTGCTGGTGTTGATGGTAAGGCTGCGCCAGTTTTTAATACGCTATTACTATCAAAATGTGGTGGTAAATAAGGATCGTTAGTAGGTAAATACATAGATCCTTTTTCACCTAAGCCCGATCCATCTTCATAAGCCTCGGCAACAATCATATATCTTCTTCTTCTGTTTATACCTTTCCACCAATCTTTTACATACATTGGCCAAAAGCCATGTGCTCGACTAAAATCAGTTGGTTTTGTAACCTGACTAGGAGCTTGGTCCCAACCACCACAACTATTAGCTTCATTGTTTATCGGATTCATTATTCTATCAACCCAAGAGCTACCAGATGAATTATTTGTTTTAAAAGACATACCAACATTTGTTATGCTTTTACCTATCTCTTGACTGTATCTCCAGTTTACTTGATCTTGACCTGTACCAGTTGCGTCTGAATAAAAATTATATTCTGTAAAATAAACAGGATCTGTAGCGTTACTATGACCTTTAATACCACCTGAAACCCACCAGCCTGTGTCTACTTTATTAGGAGAAGTAGAAGAATAGTACAAAGAAATATAATCACACCAATCACCAACTCTACAATAATTGTAAAGACCAATACCTGGTTTAGAGTCAATTGTATCAACAGTTCTAAAATTAATATCTATTTCTCTTTGTGTTATACCCCAAGCTGTTAAATCTGCAGGATCAGGTACTATTGTTTTATATAATCTTTGATCAGGATCTTCTGACCATCTCCAAACAGTATTAGGCGTAGTTAAAAAATTTATAAACACAATATCTTCAACGTGTTTAGCTAAAGTAGGATCTACATAATCAAAATGTAAAACTAAATCAGCCATAGTATCACCTTCGCCTGGCGCGTCTTTTCCATTTTCATCTGTACCATCAAGATCTTCACCAACTCCAGAGTGAGATATTGTTATTATACCAGTGCCTTGATAACTATTAACACCACCAACTAAACCACTATGATCTGGATTTGAACCACCAGCATTAGCATGACCATCAATACCTAAAGACTGTATTATCTCGCCACCATTACTAGCTAAATTACCAAAATTAGCTTGGTCTTGTAAATAACCATTTAAACCTGTTCTAAGAACTGTTTGGTTTATATAATCTGCAGCTCCATTTATATTGTTAGCCGATGCAAAAGCATTAAAATCACTAGCAAAAGGTCTAGATCTTACACCATTTGGATCTATTAAATAGTCTGGCTCTCCATTAGGACCTGTGCCTTTATAAGAAGGACCGTTTGTAGTAAAACCAAAATTATTAACACCGTACAAATAACTACGAGTGTGAGATGTTTCTGAAGTAGCAGTACCCATAACTACAGGCATGAGATACCTGTTCATAGCATTAGTTTGCCCGTTTTGGCTAGAAAACCAATTGTGCTTTGGAAACCATGTTAAAGATGATGACTGATGGAAATGATTACTAGTCGTGCTATTAGCAAAATCTTTTGCTAACCAAGGATCTTGATTTTTTACTTTAAAATAATGTTCTGTAGTTTTAAATCTTCTAAACCCTTCAACTCTATCAATAAACCAACCTGATGAATTAGCATCTCCATCGGCTAAATTATGACTAGCTTTACCCCAAAATTCTTGACCTCCACGCGCATGTCCAGAGTTATCATAATTTGATTCTTCTTGATTTTCAGAAATATGTATGGCTGTTCTTTTACCTGTTACACCAAAAAAATGAGCTTGGCCGCTTTTTGAAAAGTCAGAATCAGGATTTATATATTGCACTCGTCTAGATGATATAACCTGCCAATCAAGCGCACTTGATATATTTTTTATTAAACTTTGTTCTAGCTGACTATCTCTTTTTATTTTAACAAAAAATCTACCGTCGAACTCTGGTTTGTTTTCAACTATTCTTCTTCTTAGCTCAACGCTACCACCACCAGTGTAAGTGTTTATAGTACCATCTGAAGATAATACTTGAACATCTGATTCAAACTTTTTAAATATATCAAATCTATAATCTGCTGTTTGATCTTTAACGCCTTTTATTCTATACCAATTACTAGCAAAATTACTACCACTAGAAGCTGTACCAATAAATCTAATATCAAAATCTTTTAATGGCGCTGGATCTGTTGCTGGGTTAGTTGGATCAAGATTTAGTATTTGAGTCCAACCAGAATTATTTACTAAAGTTTTATCTATAGTAACAAACTTACCATCTAACTCTGGGAAACCAGTAGCACCAGCTCCACCAATATCAAAAGGTGAAGATGTTTTCGTGTCAACTAAAACAGGTTGTTGAAGATTAGTTGTTTTAATAAATAAAGGCGCTTCGTTTTCTATAGCTATTACTTTATATCTAGCTGGAGAATTAACAAAAACATCTGTATCATGCTCTTTTTTAAGTATTAAAAATGTTTCTTCATCTATTTTATTTCTTTCAGACGAAGGAAAACTAACCCATATATTACCATCTTCAGCGTTATACCAACGATCCATTGCTAAGTTATAATATTCACTTGATGTTTCTTTAACAAAAAATTTATATGATTTAGCCCACTCAGGATGTGTGTTATATAATTGTGCTTCTAATTTATTTTTTTTATCTGCAACTACTTTTTCTATGTATAAAGAAGCTTTATCTATTGTGCTATTAGAAAACACAGGTGTTTCTCTACCATACTCATCGATATAAGCAACGCCTAATTGATATGTTCTTAATGTTTTTACAGATCTAGTAGGAGAATAATAATTTTCATTATTATAAAAAGCATCTATTTGTTCAGGTAATAAATTAGGCGTCATAATACTATTTGAACTAACAGAAGTTTTTATATCAACAGATATTTTTGATTGTGGATCTAATTCACCAAAATTAAACTCACTATAGTATTGTAACGCTTTTGAGTTAACAGCAAATCTATTAAACATGTTATAGTTTTGCAAGTAGTTACCATATACCAACCTGTTACCAACAACTTCTTGCGCTAAAGCTACTCTTGGCACATTATCATATGGCCTTAATAATTGATTAGCAGGTAGAATAGCATGTATCATTTCTGATGTTATCCTAGTCCAACCTCTAGTAAATTGACTAGAAACTAAACCATTAGCAGTACCTGTCGCTCTTGGACCTACAGCGTTCCATTCACTATAATTAGCAGTAGCATCATCTAAACTTAATATATTATTAGACCAAGGTTCAAACCCTGGTACCCAATCATTTTCTAAACGTTTTATAGTTTTTACTGTATATATGTTTGGTGAGTTTGACTCTTTGTAAAGTATATCTACAGATATAACATCATCTGGTATAGACTGTCCGTGTACAAAATCTTTTATAGCTAAAAATCTTAAGTTGTTAACCATACCTAAATTATAACCTTCTTTTGGTAAATAATCAAACTCTTGTGGTAAAAACGCTACTTGAGAAAAAGGTGAAAACGAAGAATATTCGCCATCTTCGTATTTATATCTTATACCAAATCTAGGAAATTTAAATTGAAATAAAGGCTCTGCTTGTTCTAACTCTACATACCACTCACTATTTGCAGATATTAAATTTTTATCCCCAGACAATATTTTTAATATAGCAGCACCAGTGGTTATATCATATGTTGTTATTTCTGCTCTAACATATTTTGTTTTTTCCGACTGTAGCAAATATGAAGTAGAAGCTGAAGATTCATCGCTGTATATATTTATTATATCGCCAATTATAAAGTCTGGAAAACCAACTAAAGCACCAGCCGATATAAAGTTTAAACTATAATTTTGTATTGGATCATTATTAGTATCAAAAAAAGCATCTGTAGAATTAAAACTACCAGTTATATTTAAAGCGTAGCTAGCTCCAAATTGAGTTTGTAATTGACCTTGCTCTTCTCTAAGTTTGTTACGCATTTCTAAAACAGGTGGAGCAGGCGGGCTTTTCTTTATAACAGTTATATGCTCGTGTGTTAGATCACCTTTAGGATAATAATCTATACTAGCATTGTTAGTTGATATATCTCTTACGTATAATTGTGTTTGGCTTGTAAAATCAGACGTTCCTAATTTACATCTATCAATATGTATTCTTTTTGGCTCTGAATAATTATCAGTCCAAAATAACATATTTTCTATAATGTTAATACCTGTAATTGTAAATGCTCTATCGAAATTTAATACTCTACCGCTTTCATTTCCCGGTATAGTTCCTGCAGGAAACAGGTCTACAACAACGGGTGTTGTTGTTTGTGTTTTATAATCATACTCAGCTATTATATCAGAAGTTCTACCAGCTAACATCCAATATATTTTATCGTGCTGTTCATTAACCACGCTACCAACACAATAAAATTCACCAGTATTATTAGGATCAATTGTTATTAGTGACATGTTTAAATTACCCATAACTGTTTGCACAGTACCCATATCAGAAGTATCTGACGTAGCAACTTCTATGTTTAACGCATCTCTATATTCACCGTTAGGTACTAGTCTCTCATCAAGGTCTTTGTTCATACGACCTAATGAAAATCTATGATTCAGATTTGGCATATTATATTAATGTTTAATTTGTTTCGACTTACCTCTAAATATTTGAGTAATTTCTTCTATTTTAATATTAGATAATCTTAATTTTGCTTTTCTTGTTTCAGCAAATCTTTCTTTTTTATATCTTTGTATTACATATTCTGGTATATTTCTTCTAGTAGATAATAAACCATACATAATCCATTTGTACAAAGCTTCTTCAGCTAGCTTATGTACTTGCATCTCGTGATCTGTTCCTAAACTATCACTTATATATTTTAATATCACAGTCTTTCCAGATAAATTAGAACTAAAATGTATTCTTCCTGCATGACAGTCTATATAATAAGATCCATTTATTTGAGCATGTTGAGGATCTAGCCCAAACCTTTTACCTTCGTTAGGCCAATATATATCGTTTTGATAATCTTGATAATCACTTGTGTTGTTTTCTGAAGGCTCGTGAGTTTTGTAATTGTTCCAAGCCGTAGAATTTTCATTGTAAATTAAATCTTCAGAGTCTGGTATTCTATCATCGTTTGTAGTACTACTATAAGTACCATCAGCATCTTGTTGTATAGATCTTGGATTACTAGTTTTTGAAGTTGGATATATTATGTGTTCTATGCCAGCACTATCAACAGTAGTAAGTTTTACATAATTAACATAATCATGAGGCAATTGCATTGTTAAATATGGTGGTATAATTATTTCTTGTGATTTACAAGATTTAAAAGTATCAAAACTTAATTCTGCTAATGCTCTTTGTGCGTGAAAAGCTACATCTGTTCTTTGTGCTTTTGGTATAAGTTTATCTTCACCAACGTGAGTAAACATAAAGTTATTTATTATTTCACTTAATGGCATAAATTGATAACTACCTAACCTAGTGTTTGGATCATCTTGATTAAAAACTAAAGTTATAGTTGCACCAGCAACATCAGGACCGCTATAATATTGACGATCAAAATCAACGTACCAAACAGATGTTGGTGCAGGAGCAAACTTTATAAGATAATTATTGTAAACAGCATTATTTACATCTTGGTACGTAGGCGAAACAAAAGTTCCATTAACATACAGTTTATAAGATCCAGGTAAAGCTAAGTTTGGATCGTTTGGATCAGCTGCTATATCATTATATACAAGTGATATATCATGATTAGCGGCTTGTATTGTACTGCTAACTACTGAACTAAAACCAGTAAAAGTGTATTTACCTCCATAATATCTTGCTTGTGAATATTGATGTTCTAATAATGCCATTTATTACATTTTTTGTTGTTGTATTCTTTTTATATCTTCTGAATCTGCTATTTGTACTAAACCTGGTTTGTTTAGTATTATACCTGCTAATTCTAAAATTTTATTAACAAGATTAGTTTCTTCACTAATATGTAGTTCAAAGTTTCTAGCTCTAGCAGCATTATATAAAGCTCTTTCGTTTACTACTACATAACCCCACTCTACTTTACTAGGAACTCTAATCATATTAGCAGATACTACGCCCTCTTCTCGAGGTGTAGTGTCATCTATTAGTGTAGGTGTAAAAACTTGTACTTGATATTGTGCGCCCAAAGCAGACATTGTATAAACAGGTCTATCTATTGTTGGGTGTAATATTCTCGAGTTCATTATTACTTGAAAATCTTTTTGAGATATTTTTTCACAGTTAACAGCTCTTTCACCTATAGTTAAAAATACATTTTCTACTCTATAAATATCTACAGGCTCAAGTTGGTTTGGAACAAGTATTATAGGTGTAAACTGATTTTGGACTAATTCTTCTGTAACACTAAATATATCAATTTTTTCTTCTAATATATCATCTGGATCAGAATGACTAAGATCATTACCAGCAGCTCTTTCAGTTTGACCTCTATCGTAAAAGTATTGCTCGAATATAGCCATTTGAGCTTGATTAGCCATTAAATTAAACTCTATAGGTGTTATATAACCTCTTTGTTCTTTATTAGCCGCGGCTAAAACTCTTTGATATACTGTGTCTACACTTACCGCCATAATTATTTTGTTTTATAAGGAAAAGCTTTGTTTAACGCTTGTTGTCTTTTTTTACAACCACAATCTTTTTTACCCATAGCCTTAGCACCTATTTGTGCTAAACTATGAATACCAGTAGCATGAGTAAACTTTGCTATGGTATCGCCTAAACCTCTTGAAGGTTGACCGTAATTTCTTAATGTTCTACTCATATTGTATTTTTTAAAAAGGTTACCCCGAAGGGTAACCATAAATGATTATTTTAATCTTTTTTCTATACTAGCATAAACCTCCATGCCTTCATCAGTTTTAAACCAATGTGCTAAAGCAGTGTATGGATGCTCATCAAATGGAACTGTCATTATAGGTCTATTATTAGTACCCCATAAAAAGTTTCTTTGATCTTGAGATAATTTTATAATATTAAGCTCAGTTGCTCTTATACCAAAGTTTCTAAGTTGAACATTTTCATCTGTAGCTAACTCTAAGAATAAAGCAGGATTATTACGAGCAAATACTAATAAATCTCTTTTAAGTTCTTTAGAACTCATCTTAGATACACTAGAACCTTTTTCTACACGCATAATAGCTTCTGCCATATCTACATCCATATCTCTAGCTGCCATTAACGCATCAACTTCTAACTCTAATATTTCTATTTCATCTTCAGCTACAACTTCTGGTTGATGCTCATAAAAAACAACGTCTTTATGTGGATGATATAAAGATAATAATTTTTGAAGTGTTGTTTTGCTTTTTTCTACAAATAAAGCGCCATTTCTAAAAACAACATGCTCTAGTCTTTGATCACCTTGCATTTCATCTACAAAAGGAGTTTTTTGATTTTGACAATATTTAAGTTCTCTTTCATAACCTTTTTCTTCGTCAAAATAATAAATACCATTTGTTTTTAACATATAAGATATAGGTTTTCTTTGAGACTTTAAATAATAAACTCTATCTTTTATTTCCCAAGTTGGTTTCTTAGGTTCAGTTTTAGGTTTTGGTGTTTCAACAACTGGTGTTTCAACAACAGGTACCTCTACCTTTTCAGTTTTTTGTTTTTTTGCCATAATATAATATATAATAAAATTAGTAAAAAAGCCGAGGCCGAAGCCTCGACTTAATAATGATTTACTTCAATAACATAAAGTTGTTAGCACCTTGAGTGATTAAACATCTTTCAGTTAAGAAATGTAATTGCATAATGTCTAATGCAGAAGTAGCAGCACCAACAGAACCAGTAACCCAAGTCTTCATTCTTCGGTCATCAGTTTGTGAAGCTCTATATCTAACATGTAAGAAAGGTCTCTTCATGCTTTGTCCAACAGTTTGATCATAAACTGAAGAAGTACCAGCAGGAATCATGACACCTCTAATTGCATTTGCACCAGCAGCATCGTTAATACCACCTCTTGTAGCTTTGTCATTTAAGTATCTGAAATCAGATTTATAGAAGTCATAAGAACCTCTTCTGAAACCAGTAAAACCTAAATTTAATGCCATATCTTCAGAGTTGTCAAATACTCCGTAAGAAGTACCACCAGCTCCGTAAGAGTTCATTGAAGCTAACATATCGTCCATAGCTAAGCTAGTTGATCTGTTAACAAACATCATGTACTCTTCAATAGCTCCTTGCTTATCAAACTCAGCAAGTATTGCATCAAACTCAGCTAAATCAGTAGCAGGGTTAATACCAGAAACACCAGTAGTAACATTACCTCTTGATTCAATAGCAGCAAATAAACCTTGCGTACCTGAACTATCAGCATTAGCAGTTAAGAAGTCTGCAACATCATCTGTACCAGAAACACCTAGTTCACCTTCTAACATTGCCATTTCAATGTAGTCAGTAAATCTAGCTCTAGTATCAGCTTCAGCTTTTAAGTACCATAAGTAACCTGATTGACCAGATTCAGTAGATACTTCAACCCAACCAATTCTAGATGCATCAGAACCATTAACCTCGTAGTAATCTTTCATTATAATTGGTTTATTATTGAAAGTATTAAAAGTAGGCTCGTTAGCTCCTCTACGTTCTGTAGCAGCAGCTGCAGCTGAATTATAACTACTTCCTTTTGCAAATTCAGAACCATAAACTAATAAAGTTCCTGTAGTTGCAGTAAGTGTAGTACAGTCAGCAACACCATAAGGCTCAACACTAAGCGCGTCACCATTAACGTGTACTACTAAAGCTTTTAATACAGCTTGATCAGTAGCTAAAATAACAGTATCATTAACTCTTACACCATGAGAAGAAGCAGTATAAGTAGCGTTAGTATCAATATGATCGTTAATAGTAATTAAACCACCGTTTGTTGCATTACCACCATTAACAGTAGTAACAGTCATCGTATAAGATAAATGTAATCTACCTTGCTCTGACCAAATAACCTGATCAGCAGTCATTGGCTCTTCAGCACCAACCTGTGCTAAGAAACCTGAAATTGTTCTTGGACCGAAAACCTCAGCCTCTTTTTCCATTAAATCTGGAACGTATTGTTGACCCCAACCAGCATTAGTTGAAAGGTCTAGGTAATTTGAAGCAGTAGCTTGCTGGATTATACCAGGAGTACTGTTTAACAAACCACCAGGATTTGAAATTGCCATAATTTTTTATTTTAAATTGTTATCGTTTGTTTTTAATTTTAAATTTAAAATCATTAGAGTTACTACCTAAAACTCTTACCTTCGTGCCTCCAATATTAACTTCACCATGAGCTTGTCGTGGTTGCATATTAACATTTTTAGCTTTGGCAACACTTGTTTTCATAGCATCTGCTTTACCTTGCTCGTAAAAATGCTTAGCAATAGCATCTGCGTTCATAGCTGTATATAAGGCTTTGTGATATCCAGCCGCGTCTGACATTTGGTTATTTTCATCAAGAAACTTTCCTATGAATTTACCAATATCATCTTGACTGCTCTTTACCTTTTCTACATCTTTAACATTAAATCTATATTTTTTATCTCCAACACTATATTCAAAGCCTTTAAATTTATTATTAAAAACTTGATTTGTTTTCTTTAAAAAATTAGATTTAGTTGCCTCAAGAGTTTTTTGTTGCTCTTTTGATTCCTTGTTGTATCTATTAAAAAAATCCCAAGCCTTTTGTTGTTCCGGAGTCAACTTTGACCCAGCTTTGATTTCTTCATAGTATCTGGACTTTTGCCCGTCCAAGTGGCTTCTAGCACTGGCAACTTGCTCTTTAAATGCTAGTTTTTTTCTTCGTATTTCTCTATCAGTATCTTCTTCTTCGTCTACTTTAAAAGTATCTTCCATTAAGAAGTTTATTTCATCATTAGTTAAATGTGGTTTTGTCTGCTTATAATATTCAAACACAACATCGTTATCATCTAACTTACTATAATCTTGATTAAGTTTTACGTAATCGTTTATATCACCACCAGTATCTTCCATAAAGTCTACTAACTTTTGTATGTTTTCTGGTAATGGTTTACCTGTTGCTTCTGCTTCAGCTATAGCTTCTTCAACTTTTTCTTCTACTTCTGCTACTTGCTCTTCAACAGCGTCTTCAGTTACTTCTTCTAATACTGTTGTTTCTTCTTGTGCTTCAGCTTCCGGTTGTATTTCTTTTTGTTCTTGTGTGGGCTCGGCATTTTCAGGCTCTGCAACCACTCCGCTGTCGTCAGCGTTATCTTCTTTAGTTTCATTTTCTTCTTGGTTTATTGGTTTATCTAAATCTATTTTTATAACATCTGGATCATCAGCTGACATAAATTTACTTTCATCAACTTGTTCAGTTGTGTCTTGTGTAGTTTCTTCAACTACGTTTTCATTTTTTTCTTCCATAATATAATATAATAATAATTAATAAGTTTACTTAGGATCAAACACACCTAAATCAAATCCGCCTCCTAGTATATCATTACCTGAAGACTCAAAGTTTTTAGGTGGTTTACCTGTTTTTCTTTGATCAATTAACTCGCTTTGTTGAGTTGCTTGAATTTTTGTTCTTTGATCTTTACGATCTTCTTTTTCTTTTTCTAAAGATTTTTTACCATTTACTTCTAAACCTTTAAGCTGCATGTTCATTTCAAACTCTAACATCATTAGCTCTTTTTTATACTCAACTTCTTGTTGCATTTTTTGTGCTTCAATTTGAGCTTTCATTTGTTCAACTTGAGCTTCTGCTTGAACTTTAGCTTGGTTTTTTTCTATTTCTGCTTGTGCAGCCATTTGTTGAGCTTGACCATTAGCTTGTGCTTGTGCTTGTATATTTTGCTGTTGCATAGCTTGGTCTCTAGCTATTTTCTTTTTTCTTCTTATTTTTAATAATTGATTTGCTAACTTAACACTTTTTATTTCTCTAAGATCAATAGCATCTTCTAACTCTATGTTTTGTTGTTGTAATGCCATTTGAATATTATTCTCAAGCATTTGTTTTTCTTCTTCATCTGGTGATAACTCTAAAAATATACCAAAGTCATATAAATGTAAACTTGACATTTCTTCAAGCGTTGCAACGTTATGTGCACCTATTGCTTGTATAAAAGCTTCTTTTGTTGGTGAGTATTCTATAATATCAGATATTCTAAGTGATAAACACTCTGCTATTTCTGAAGTTATAAATAAACCAGCTTGCAATATATGTCTTGTAGCTGTATTACTATTTGCTGCTGCTAATTTTTGTACACCAACCAAAGCATTTTTATCTGGCATACTACCATCTCTAGCTTCATTTAAACCTGTTACATCTCTAATCATTTGCAAGTAATAATTATAATTAGCTATTAATACTTGCATTTTATTACCACCGCTACCACTAGTTATTTCTTGTATTGGTACTTTACCAGGATTCATATCACCGTCTTGTGTAAACGATCTACCAATAACACTACCTGTTTGGAAGAACATGTTTAAAGCTTCTTGTGGATTATAATTTGTACCATTACCTAAGTCTATTTCAGCTAAACCATCAGCATCTAAATAAACACCATCTGGCACCATACGTGACATTACCTGCTGTAGCTTTAAATGAGTAAGCTGTATCATATCAGCAAAACCAGTTATACGATTAACTAATGAATCAATTTTACCTTCGTACATACGTGGAGCTACGATACTATAGTTCATTTTAACTTTAGTAAAATCACTTTTAGGTCTCATCATATTTTTAGACATTTCCCACTTAAGTAATTTATTAGTACCTAATATTAAAGCACCTTCATAAAGAGTTTCTATAGATCTTAATAGTTTACCAAAACCACCTTCCATATTTTCTGGTGGATCAAACTGATCATCTTTAGGTATTATTTTATCTGCACCAGTACCTGTTTCTTTTATTTTATATACTTCGTTCATATAAGTTTTATAATTAAAATATAAAACTTGTATTGTATTATTATCTTCTTTCTTTTTATCGTAACGAGTATTATAATTATTTCTATTATAATTTTTGTTATTCATTATGTCTTCAAGATCTTCATGTTCTAAATGAGGAAATTGTTTTGCAAGCTCGTTAACAGGTATTGACTTCACTTCACCAACATAATATATATCATCAAAATACGGTGAGTCTGTATATGAATAAACTAAATCAGCTGGATCAACATATTCTATAGTTACACCTTCAGATGTTGTAAAGTTAGTTTTAGCAGCACCTATACCTAATACAGTTAAATCATAATAAAAACGTTTTTTAGTTAACTCGTATTTATTACCTTCCATTAAAACTTTTAAAGCTTGTTCTTCTGCTAGCTCAACAGCTTGCTTATAACTAAGCTGCATATGTAAATCTAACTCTTCTTGAGACTCTGGTAACGTTTCTTTATCGTTTTCATAAAGATTCATATTCATAGTTTGCATAGCTGTATCATTGAACTCTCTAGTCTCCATGTCTCTCATTATTGATTCCATGTATTCTGTTCTTTTAGCAATACCATGTGGATCTTGAGAATAAGCTTTTATATCATATGTTCTTTCAGCAATACCATTTACAACTATATCTACAAACTTTGCTATTATAGGTACTGGCGTCCAGTCTAAATTTAAATAAGATAAATCACCGTTAATAGATAATTCATCTTTATATTTTTGTATCGACTGCTCACCTCTAGCATAAAGTCTTAGTTTATGAAACTCATTACGAGTATTCATGTATCTATTTAAGCTAGCATCATCATTAAACCACTCGTGCTCTATAGCTTTAGCGACTTTTAAACCATAGTCATAACTTAGCTTTTCAGCATCGCTTACAACTTGGCTAGGAAAATAACTTTTGTTAGAATATGCCATATTTATTCTTTGATTATTTGAGACATATTTCCATTGTTAGAATATCTAGAAATATGTATATTTAATTTTGGTTTTTCAATTTTAACGTTTGGTGCATACAAGTGTCTATTACAAGCCATTATAGCTAATCCACTACTTATAGTAGCATCAAACTTTGTTCTTTTATTTATATCAAACTTAGCCCAATCATTTAACAGTCTATTAAAATAAACATTACCAAATGTACCATCTTGTTTCATACCTACGTGATCTTGTATATACATTTCAATAGCAGCAGCATGAGCTTGTTTTATATCTTCACTAGAGTTTGGTATACCACCTATTTCTTTTTCAGCAACAGATAATTTGTTCCAAACTTTATCTGGCCTGTTCATACTAAAACCTCTGTAGCCTCTACGTCTTAAATAGTATAATAATCTAGGTTTATTGTTTTCTGCAAGTATTGGCATACCATAAAATACTAATGCCATTAATACATCTTCAAAAAATATTTCAGCCGTAGGTGGTCTTGACAAGTATTCTAAAAAGAAGCTGTTAGCAGGAGCGTCCTCCATACTGAACTTAGTTAGTCCGTGAAGTGCTCCTTTTGAACCTTCACCATCTACGGTCCCGGATATATCATATGAGTCACAACCAAAAGCACCCATATGCTCATTGCCAGGATATTTAATACCGTTTTTAATTACCACTCTATTTTGTAGTTGTTGTTTAGGTGTCCAACTTATTTTAAATCTACCTTTTGGATCTGGATAAAATATAACGCTAGTATCTTTAATACCACCAACCCAAGCAAAGTTACCTTGTGTTACACCTAAGCTACTACTTAATTCTTCGTTGTAATCTATTTGTTCGTATATTTTTACTAAGTTAAATATACTATTTTTTGTTTCATCTCTAAATGCATGCTCTTCAGTACGTGGAAACTGACGGTAAAATTCATTTAAAGCATCTTGATCATCTTTTAAACCATCAGCTTCATTTTGCCAATTGTCAATTACACCTACATCTATTAGTTCACCGTCTGGGGCGAAGACATCTGTGTCAGGTGTATTAAATACTGGAACTCCGTACTCATCAATAAATCCTTCGTAGTTCCATTCCATTGGGATAAACAAAGAGTATAAACCAGACTTTGTTTGGCCATTTCTATTTCTCT
>Ga0208767_1000488_pt1 | contig 32619 bp, 43 predicted proteins | sample VirMetDEL_Mar_21_FD_184514 | JGI IMG/M metagenome (GOLD analysis project Ga0208767, IMG submission 184514) | Aqueous microbial communities from the Delaware River and Bay under freshwater to marine salinity gradient to study organic matter... | ecosystem: Environmental > Aquatic > Marine >... | reverse complement strand
GGTCGCCGCACAAATCATCGATTACGTCCCAGGCGAGCAATGGGATGTTCTTAAGTCCAATTGCTACAGCGGCGGCATGAAAGCGCTTGGCGATGCGATTGCCCGTCTGACCGGCGTTTCCGTCTTTGACAACACAAGCGCGGGCCGGGGTTAGGCATGGCGGCGGTGATCACAGAACGGGACGCCGCCGCGCTCACGCTGGTGGTGCCGATGCCCCCGAGCACGAACAGCCTGTATCGCAACGTGCCCCGGCGCGGACGGGTCAAAACCGATCGATACAAGGCGTGGCTGACCGAGGCGGGATACGCGCTCAACCGGCAATCCAGACAAGCCTTGGTTGGCGACGTGGCCCTGACGATCACTGTAGGGCCGCGCAACCGATCCAGGGATTTGGATAACTGCATTAAGGCCCCCCAGGACTTACTTCAGGCCCACGGCATCATCGCCAACGACTCTCAGGTGATCGATGTCCGCGCGCGGTGGAGCGATGAAGTCAAGGGCTGCCAAATCGACATACGGGAGACGTGACGGATGGGCCAAGTCATCCACCTCCCGACCATAGAAGAACTGGACGCCCGGCAGCCGCTCACACTGCGAACCGCCGCACTCCAAGCATACGAGGACGGAATCACGGCGGCATGGCGAGCCTATGACCGCGCGGAACCGGGCCAGCAACGGGGCGCGGACATGCTCCATGGCAAGCGAGACGCCTGGCTGGCCTTCGCGACCGAGGGAACCCGAATGCTTCATGAAGTGGAGATTTGAGATGTTTGATCGAGACAAAAGAGACGCTGAAATCGTTGCCGCATATAAAGCCGGTGCGTCGCCCGTTGCACTGAGCAAAGCCTGGGGGTTACGGCGGGCGGCAATTTGTAAAATTCTTAATGACGCGAGGATTGCGGTTCACGGCAAGGACATCATCCGGCGCTACCAGAAAGGCGAGCGGCCAACCGATATCGCCGCCAGTCTCAAATTCACGCACGGCCAGGTCACTGGTTATTTGAAAGCCAAGAAGGCCCTAAAGCCGAAAATAATAGGCGGCATTGCAGGGCTTAATGACCGAGGCGTCAAGAAAGCCCCGGTGGACTTCGATTGGGGGCGCGGCTTTGGTCGAGACAACGTAGAGCCCGATCCGCGCGAGACGCATGGCCGCATGTGGCATGCCAGCACTCACATCCCCACGGCATCGTCCGCAGACCTAGCGGCGAGGGGTTAGCATGGCGCGCAAATCGTTATCGAAGAAAGCCCGGTTTGAAGTCTTCAAACGAGACAAATTCCAATGCCAATATTGCGGTGAGTCTGCGCCAGACGTGGTTCTCCATGTAGATCACATTCGGCCTGTCGCGGAAGGTGGCGACAACGAGATGATGAACCTTGTGACGTCCTGTGCCGGATGCAACTTGGGGAAGGGCGCCAAGCGCCTTGATGATCATTCCGAAGTTCAAAAACAACGTGATCAAATTGCCGAACTAGAGCAGCGCAGACAGCAGCTTGAAATGATGATGGAGTGGCGATCCGGGCTTCACGACATTGAAGACGATGCCCTATCGCGCCTAAGCGACTACATCGGCGAGCGATGGTTCTATGTCCCGAATGAATCCGGCAAAGCCGATCTCAGAAAATGGATAAAGAGGTTTTCTTTCCAGGAGATCCTTGAAGCGGCGGAGTCGGCGTTTACTGAGATCGCCGAGGTGCAAGGTGAGAGGGTTACCAAAGAGTCTTGGGAGCGCGCCTTCAAAAAGGTGCCGGCGTTCGCGAACGTCAGAAGGCGGCAGAAAGACAAGCCGTATCTTGGCGAACTCTTCTACATCAGAGGCATTGTCCGAAACAGAGTGCGCTGGCGCCAATACGATTGCATGGCGATTACTGAGAGCGCGTTTCTCGCGGGCGTGCCGCTGGACGCTATCGCAGACCTGGCAAGGAATATCGACAGTGTTGATGAATTTGAAGGAGGTTTGGATGACCTAAAGGCCGTCGCTGAGGGGGAGGCGTAGCGATGCCGTCTATCCAGTGGTTCCCCCTCCACATCGAAGATTACCGACGTGACACGCAAGCCCTGTCGACACTCGAGCACGGCGCCTATCTACTACTGATGCATGAATACTATTCCAGACAAAAAGCCCTTCCCGATAACGATCGGAAACTGGCGGGCATAACCAAAATGACTCTTCCGGACTGGCTGGATATCCGGCCCTCTATCGAAGAGTTCTTTCAAGTTGCTGATGGCCTCTGGAGGCATAAGCGCATTGATCTCGAAGTCGAGAAAGCGCAAAGCCTGTCGGACAAGCGTCGCAAGGCTCGCGAAGGTGCCAACAAACAGCCCACAATTGTGGGAACAATTGATAGCACAAATGACCCCACAATTGATGCCCACACGGGCGCGTCACACTTAACACTTAACACTTCCGTTTCTAACGAAACGGGCGTTCCGCCGAACTTGGATGATCCAAAGGATTGGGTTTGGAAGGACGGCCTCGCATGGCTCGCCGAGCAAACGGGGCGAACCCAGCAAGCTATCCGTCCCCAGGTCGGGCGGTGGTGCAAGCAATTTACCGAAGACGCGGTGCAAGCGGTTCTTGTTGCGACGATTGCCCGCAAGGATGGGCCGCCCGCCGATCCAATCTCATGGATTGAGGCTTGCCTGAAGCGCAAGTCGGCTGGTTCGCCCGAGCAATCCACGGGGGGCGAGCGGGAGCGTGATTGGCCGGCGCGCCTGGCCAAATACGAGATGGGTGGTTTCTGGCCGGAAAGGTGGGGGCCGCGTCCTGAAGACCTGTCTCGGAATGATTCTCAAATCCCGATGCCGGTATTAGCCGCTTGGCGAGCCGCGAACCTGTCCGCCGACACCATGAGGGCCGCTGAATGACCAAGCTCCCAACTTTTGCCGTCCCGGATTGCTGGTTCCGGCACGAATTCAGCATTACCCGCGCCTATGGCTGCACCCTTGCCGAGGCAAACGGCATAGCGGAGCCGAAGACGGCTTTTCAGAAGGCTGTGAGCGTCCTCGGTCCGATACGAGCATGGAAGGGCCGCGACGGGTGGATGCTGGACCAGCGGCTCGCCGCGCCTGCGGAATTCATCCGCGCGGCACAGGCGCAAGTCGACTCACGAAACAATCGGATAGCGGAGGAGGAATAGCGATATGGGCAGGAAGTCCGCGAAGCAAAAGCAGAAAAACAAAGCCGATCGCCCGCCCGCTCTCGCATTGGCCGATGTCGGGCCGAAAGAGCGCTATCAGCATGGCGACGTAATCGAGAGGCGCGAAACCATTCAGGCCGGCGTGAAGGGCGCGAGGGTGCTCACGGTATCCATGATCGACCGCTACCGGCACAAGAAGCAAATCACGGTCAAGCAATCGGACGCGGCGCTAAAGCTGCGGGCGGATTGGGAGATGGCGGGCCGTCAAATGGCGGTGACCGGCACCTATGGCCAGGCGGGGCAGGGCAATCCCGAGATGTCTGACATGGCCGCGCTGGCGAGTGCTCGTTATGTGAAGGCCACGCGCGCCGTTGGTGTCGAGCTATCGCCGATCCTGGTTCACGTCGCCTTGCTGGACGGCAGCGCATCGGATTGGGCAAGAGGGCGCGGCGACATCCCGCAATCGGGCATCGCGGTACTACGTCTAGCGCTTGATGCATTAGCGAGACACTATGGGTTGACATAGCGTGATGCTGAGTGGCATACTTTCGTCAGTGTCCAGTGGTGACACAAAAATCAACCCGCTCCCGAGCAATCGGCGGCGGGTTTTTGATTCCCGCTCTGAATCAGGCGCAACCTGGTAGTAGGAGCCACCCGGCGGGGTTTCGGCCCCGTCCTTCAATTCAAACGTCCTGGCACGGACACAACGACGCTATGGGGCGATGCCAGCCCCGCGCTTCCCGGCGACGGAAAACGCAAACAGCCATCCAGCGGGCTGAGGCAGGATGGGTTGGGGGATGTTCCTGGCCGGCGTCGTCTTGCGGGGTAGCGCCCCCAAAGGTGTACGCGCCCCGCTCCAGACAACCGGCGTAATGGATGACTCATGCAAGTCCACAATGTTTGGCCCAAAGACACAAAAAAAGATAATCCTGAATGGTCTCGATTGGTCCGCCGTCGACCATTCAATGCCAAACCCAAGCAAAGGTTTTCTATCGAGTGCAAGGCGAAAAAAATATCACGAGAAAAGCGGGCGAGAGAGTTGGGGTGGACCGAGAAGAGCGAAGCCGTGCGGCGCCAGGGCGGCAAACTCGCGCTAAGTGAAATCAACGCAAAGAAAAACCCGGCGCTCGCGTTGGAAAGCACTTTCCTCGATCGGCGGGAAGCAAACGGATAGCGGCTCGGATCAGTTTTTTAGAGACTCGCCCCGGAATGACCCGGAGCAGTCCAAGCGCCTGGGATCTTAAACAAGGTCCACCGTCAACCAGGCGTGAGGGATATGGAGAGCGACATGAACGGCACGGAACGAAGCGGTATCGAGGGCGCAAGAGATATCCGGAATTAGGTAGCAAACGCACCTAGTCAACAGGCGTGGGCTCTTGGCTAAAAATTTGACCCAAGCCCCATAGAGATTAATTTGCTGGATGATCTGTTTTCATCGAAGGATGTCCTTCCTCTCCCCGAAAATGATCCTGAAAAGAGTTACCAGGTCCGACGAGACTTTCTCCGACGGGAGATGTTGAGACATGCAAAGAATTTTTGAGAAATTTGGCCCTATATTTGCCGCCGTCGCGTGTTTTTGTGCTTTGTATTTTGAACGTGAGATTGTGCTTGATCTGTTTGATCGGCACCAGCTGCAAACCGACGGACTGTATACCGCGATTTTTGATTGGTCGGCGATTCAGACAGGCTTTCTGTTCGGAGTTTACGGTTTTATGGCCAGTAAACGCGACGGGTTCATTGGGGAAATTAGGGAAACCTATGCTATGGCATGGTTTCTCTCGTACATTAAGCGGGCAACTTTCATCGGATTTATTTTAACATTTTCATCAATTCCTTTGATTATCATTTCGCCAAAGGTAGGGGTGGAGCACAATCAAAGCTTTGTTTGGGTGGCGGGCTGGTTCTCCCTTTTCATTTGGGCCTTTCTGGCCTTTGCCAGGGTCGCGTATATTTTTGGGTTAATGGCCCGCATCAAAGACAAGGAAGACCTTGGGGCGTAGGTGGCATCCCGTTCAATCTTCTAGCCGAACGGCACGCTGTTCACCCTGACGGCAGCGGCAGCGATGAACCACCCGGTTAGCCGGAAGTGGAAGGGGTATTGGCAGCGATGACTAATTGGGTTGAGACGACCCCGGTGCCGATTCCTGCACCTCGTCCAAGTTTGAAAGCCATTCGATTAGCGCCGGAATTGAAATTCCCTCAAGGGAAAGGTCTAGTTCTGAGTTTCCATCCAGTTCAAGAGTCAGGACCGGAACCCCTTCCGTCGATACTGCGCCACGCAGGCTCGTGACTTTCGGGGGGCTTGCGAGCCAGAATGCGCGACGATCTAACCCCTTAAGGCTGGATAATTGAGCCTTTTGGGCGACCCCCATCTCTCTCAATATGCCGGAGATCAAATTAGACCATTGGGTTCCGCGAATCCTGATGGATGCTTCGGTGCCGTCTTCACCGCGGAAGAAAATCTCTGAATCCTCGCCAGTTTGCGAATGGCGCGATCTCATGCTTTTTAGGGCCATAAGGCGTCTCCCATGGGCCGGGATGAACCAAATAGCCCTGGAGTACATCGGGCATCCTCGCACCGAGGCGCTGGTCGAAGAATATCGCGCGAAGATCGCGGGTGAGTGAGGGGCTGGTAAGCCCAAGACTTCAATCGTTTGAAAGGAAGCAACATGCTTTCCCAAGTAACGTATATCGAGCGCGCCGACGACGAGCCGCTGATTTTGAAGGGCGCTCTATCTGAGGGGCAAGTCCTGGAGGCGGCAATCGACGCCACAAGCTACCGGCATTTCGGATGCACGGCCAATGGCGGCAGCCAGTCAATCCCCATCGAGGCCATCGACCGCCAAGCGCTGGGAGTGGTCGAGGAACACGCGCCGACGAAGCGCCGGGGCCGGAAGAGGGTTGAAGCGCCTGATGGTTGATGCGTGGGATGGGGGCGAAATTGATAAACTTGCCCGCGACTTGTTTGGGCTCCCGCTTTGGATGCGCGCGAGGATCGTCGAGACTGGCCAGCAGGTTCGCCGGTGTAAGTCCGTGACCTTCGCCCCTCTTGACGACACGCCAAATCGCTACGACACAACCGTGACGGTGACGTTCCATGGCTGGGCGTAAACCTGCGGGTACAGCCAAAAGGCAGCTTCCGAAAGCGATGGAGGCTCATCAGTTCAAGCCCGGCCAATCCGGCAACCCAAAAGGGCGCGGCAAAGGCGTTCGCAACAAGCTAGGCGAGGCGTTCTTGGAGGCCCTCCACGAGGACTTCAACGAGCATGGCGCCGACGCGATCGTCAAATGCCGCCAGGACAGCCCCGTTGCTTACGTCAAGGTCTTGGCCAGCATCTTGCCGAAGGATCTCAATGTCACAATCAACCCGTTGGAAGAACTGACAGATGCCGAGCTTATCGAGCGGATCGGAGAACTCCGGGACGCCGTTGACTCCGCTCTTGGTGGAACTGGCGCGGCTGCAGGCGGAACGGAAGAGGCGACTAGACACTAACCTTCTCGCCCGATACCGGCCTTATTCCAAGCAGAAAGATTTCCACCACGAGACGGTCCGCGAGCGGCTGTTCATGGCGGGCAACCAACTCGGGAAGTCCTGGGCGGGGGCTTTCGAGTGCGCGATCCACCTGACTGGGAAGTACCCGGATTGGTGGGAAGGCAAACGCTTCAAAAAGCCTGTGATTGGCTGGGCGGCGGGAGAGACGGGCGAGGTTGTCCGCGACACCATCCAACGGTTGCTGTTGGGCCGCGTTGAGCCCTGGGGGACGGGGGCGATCCCGCAGGCGGATGTGATCAGCGCTGATTCCGCTCTCGGCACGCCAGGTTTGAAGGGCGTCATCAAGGTTCGTCATGTGTCGGGCGGTGAAAGCCAATTAACGCTGAAGTCGTACAATCAGGGGCGGGAGAAGTTCCAGGGCGAAACGCTCGACTTTTGCTGGTTTGATGAAGAGCCGCCGATTGACATCTTCACCGAGGGGCTGACGCGCACGAATACGACGCAAGGGCCGATTTGGATGACGTTCACGCCGCTCAAAGGTATGTCCGATGTTGTGGTGAGGTTTTTGATGGAGGAAAACCCTGACCGCTCGGTTACTCAGATGACCATCGAGGACGCCGAGCACTATTCGCCGGAACAGCGTGAGAAGATTATCGCCAGCTACCCAAAGCACGAACGGGAAGCCCGGACGAAGGGCGTGCCGATTATGGGCTCGGGTCGCGTCTACCCGATCCCGGAAGAGGAAATCACCATCGCGCCGTGCCCGATCCCGCCGCATTGGGCGCGCATCGTGGGCATGGATTTGGGCTGGGATCACCCGACAACCGCCGTTTGGCTGGCGTGGGACAAGGACACGGATACGATTTACGTCACGGACGCCTATCGTAAGAGTGAGACTGTCCCAGCGATGCACGCGGCGACGATCAAGGCCAAGGGTGGTTGGATGCCGGTGGCCTGGCCTTCGGACGCTGGGAGCCACGGCAGGGACGGCGCAACGCCGCTTGTCGAGCAGTATCGCGGCCACGGGTTGAAGATGCTCAAGGACCGCGCGCAATTCGATGACGGCGGCGTGTCCGTCGAGGCCGGCCTCATGGAGATCCTGGAAAGGATGGAAACGGGGCGGTTTAAGGTGTTCGCTCACCTCAATGAGTGGTGGGAAGAGTTCCGTATCTATCATCGCAAGGACGGCAAGATCGTTAAGGAACGCGACGACTTGATGGATGCGACCAGATACGCGGTGATGATGAAGCGCGAGGCCAGGACGAAGCCGGCACCTCACAAGCCCATCAACGTCAATACAAGCTGGGTCGAGTAACGCACCCATTCCAAAGAGGTTGCAAATGTCTCAAGCACTAGCTGTCCGCGTTGCGCGGCTGGATCAATCCCTCACGGCTGCGCTTGATCTGATCTCGGATCTCCGTGCGAAGTCTGCCGCTCTCGAAGAGCGCATCGAGGATCTGGAAACGCGGCCAGCCGATGTTTCTGGGGCGGTCGTTGAAATCATGCCCCGCAAGCGCGGGCGCCCGAGAAAGCTGGCCAATGTCTGATTCATCCCGATCCGATAGCAAGCTTAGGGCGGCGTTATCGTCGCAACTGCGCTCGGCTATTGGGTATGACAATGACGAGCTGTCGTCCGAACGCGCCACCGCTTGGCGTTATTACATGGGCGAGCAATCGACCCTGCCGAGCATTCCGGGACGATCGAAGGTCATGTCCCGTGACGTTTACGAGACGGTCGAAACGGTCATGCCCTCGCTTGTCCGGGTGTTCTTGGGCACGGACCAGGTGTTCCGATTTGAGCCCGAGGGAGAAGAGGACGAAGAAGCCGCGCAACAGGCGACGGATTACGTGTCGTGGTTGATGCGGCGCAACAACAATTTTAGGCAGTGTTTCGACTGGATCAAGTCGGCATTGATTTACAAAAACAGCGCGCTGCACGTCTGGTGGGAGGAATCCGAAACCGAAGTTACCGAGGAATACACCGGCCTTAGCGTTGATGAGATGACGGAGATCGTCAACGACGAGAGCGTGACGGTTGAAGAGATTGAAGAGTACCCGGCGGAGGTTGAAATGCCCGCCGAGCCGCAAATGCCACCGCAGCCGCAAATGCCACCGCAGCCGATGGGGCCGGATGCTGGCGGCATGCCTCAAGCGCCGATGCCGGGGGATGTTGGCGGGGTTATATCGATGCAAGGGCCGACGATGCTCTTTGACATCAAGATCCGCCGCGTCAAAACCAGCGGCGAAATCAAGATGGAGGCTCTCCCGCCCGAAGAGTTCTTGACCAACAGCCGCGCCAAGTCTTTGGAAGACGCGCGCATGGTGGCCCGGCGCACGCGGGTATCGAAGAGCGACTTGTTGAAGCGCGGCTATGACGAGACGGAAGTCGAGAGCCTGAGCGCCGACGATGATCTGTATGAGGAAACCGAAGAGCGGTTTGACGACCTCGAATACGATGACGACAACGACGCCACGGATGCGGCGGCGCAACTGTGCCGGATCTATGAGGTCTATATCCAGTTCGATTATGACGGCGACGGCGAGACCGAATGGCGGCGAGTGGTCATGGGCAACGGTCCGGACTCTCCGGTTATTTTCGAGAATGACAAGCACGAGGGATTGCTTCCGTTCTGCGAGCTAACGCCGATCATCCTGCCGCATCGCCGCATCGGGCTGTCAATGGAGGACGGGTCGCGAGAGGTCCAGCGGTGGAAGTCGACCTTGCTGCGGATGATGATGGACGGGCTTTATCACTCCGTCTTCCCGCGCAAGATCGTGGACATGAACCAGATCGAGCCGGAGTTCTTCAACGACGTGTTGAACCAGGCGCCGGACGCCATCATCCGCGCCAAGGGGCCGAACGCGATCGTGCCGCTCCAGACGACCTGGGAAGGCCAGCGCGCCTTTCCGATGCTCGAATATGTCGATGGTCAATTGGTCCGCCGAACCGGCGTCACCCCGATGGGGCCGGATCTTAATCCGAACGCATTGCAGCCGGAGACGGCGGAGAAGGTCCGCGAGGATAGCAATCAGGGCCGCGAGCGAACCGAGCTTATCACGCGCGTGTATGCGGAGACGGGGTTCAAGCAACTGGCCCGGTTGATGCTCCATCTCGTGACCAAGCACCAGGACAAAGAGCGGATCATTCGCCTTCGCGGCAATTGGGTGCCGATGGACCCGCGCTCGTGGAACGCGGGTATGGACATCAAGGTGTCTGTTGGCTTGGGAACCGGCAACCGCGATCAGCAGATGCAGCGCTATATGGTGATCGCTCAGAAGCAGGAGCAGATCCTACAGGTCGCGGGGATGCAAAACCCGCTGGTCACCATGAGGAACTATTACAACACGTTGGAGAAGATGGTCGAGGCGGCGGACTTGCCGGACGTTGATATTTTCTTCACCGACCCGGACAAAAACCCGATGCCGCCGCAACCGCCGGGGCAAGATCCGAAGGTGGTTGAGGCTCAGGGCAAGATGCAAATGGAGATGCAGAAGCTCCAAATGCAGCAGCAAATGGACGGCCAGAAGATGCAAGCCGAAGCGGCCATGGCGGAGAAGAAATTACAAGCCGATTCCGCTCTTACCGCTCAGAGGCTCCAGGCGGAACAGCAGATCAAAGCTCAAGAGGCTCAGCGCAACGCGGCGATGCAAGAGCAGCAGTTCCAGCAACAGTTGGAACAGCAACGCGCGATCGAGGGCATGAAGTTGGAGGCCGCCGAGCGCCAGGCCGAGCGCGCCCATCAATTGGATGTCCAGAAGATGACCATTGATCAGCAATTCCGCGAGCGGGAGCTGGTGATGGAGGCCGAATTGGAACAATTGAAGATGGCTGCCGGTTCGCGTGACGGTAACGCTAACATCAATGTGAGCGACTAAGATGCAGTTCGCACGAGTTTACAACACCGCTTTTGGCCCCGTGCCGCTGGGAGAGTGGATTTCAAAAGTCCCTATGACCAAGGCTGGGCGACCTGATCGCCGGACCAGGATCGGAAAATCCGCGATTTTGTTTTTCGAAAAAATTGATAGCGAGGCGCAGAGGGTTTGGGATCAAGGCGGGGACATGGACTCATGCGATATCGGGCTAGTGGGGCCAGGATCGTCGCATGCCGCCCCGCATTGTTAGAAAGCACTCGATTGTCCGGTGGGGAGAAATGAGAGAGGCGGCGTGATGGATGAATCCATTTTAGATATTTTGCGCCGAGCGAGCCTATATGGGCGGGCGGATGCAAGCGGGGGGATGAGTGACGACGTTAGAAGCCTTTATCTTTCAGGGCTTCTCGGTGCCCAGGCGCCGGCAGGTGGCGGGCTGCTTAGTGCTGATGTTGGTGCCGGGTATGGCATGGGAAGGGCGGTGGGCGATGATTACGATGTCCGATGGAACGGCGGCGGCATAAACAACTTGGGTCTTGGATTCTCGCATCCAAAATATGGGAATTTTCGCATGGAAACCGACCCGCGTTTTGACGGCGCGATGCTTCGATATACGCATAAATTCTAAGGCCTGACATTGATCTACTTCATGATTGAAAACCGTGACCGGGAGTTATGGTCCCGGCTTCTGGTGGCGTCGGCGCTGCATGATTGGGGGATATCAAGCATCATCGGAAGCCAGCGGGTTTTGGCGCCGAACCTTGAATCGCTCCCGGTGGGATGTGTCGTGTTCAAGGGCGAAAACAAGGCCATGCGCGGATGGATGGAGACGGCAAAGCGGGCCGGCCACAACATCGCGGTGATGGACGAAGAAGGGCTGGCGGTTCGGTGCCCGGTGCATTTCCGCAAGGATATATTGCGATGCCTGCCGGTCGACGTGACCTATGTCGCCAACGAGTGGCAAGCCGAACACGCGATAAATGGCAAATGGACGGGCAATCCAAGGTTGGATTTGCTTAAAAAGCCAGAGATTTACGGCGAGCCCGATCGATCAGGGTATCTGCTGGTCAACACCAACACCAGCGGGGCCAACCCCCGAGGCGGCGACATCAAGGCCTATCACGCCATGTGTGTTTCGGCGGGGTTCTTTGATAACCGCGAGGATTTCATCGCTCATATCGAGCACGATTGGACGTGTATCAGGAAAGTGCGAGAGTTTATTGAGGCATACGACGGCGAGGTGGTGATCAGGCCGCATCCCGGCGAAAACCCGGACCCGTGGCTAAATCTATATCGAGGCGACCCGAGAGTTCACGTCGCCGTTACCGGCAACCACGTTCAATGGATGCGGGGCGCGCGCTGTGTCTTGCACACGGGCTGCACGACGGCACTTGAGGCGGCGCATATGGGCGCGCCTTCGGTATCTCTGTTGGCGGGTGATCACGATGACACTGTTTTCGCGACGAACTATCCCCCTTTCCCAGCTACCGCCGACATCGGCGAGGCGCTTGATTTGGTCGAAGCCGCCGAGGTGCCGGGCGTGGATAGCGACGGCGAGGCGCACAAGCGGATTGCGGCGGATCTTGTCCCGCGTGCTGGCGAGAGCCGAGCGGTGGAGTTGGCATATACGGCGGTCTCGGGCGTGGACCCGTATTTTCTGAGCAAGGCGAAGATGGGGTTGAACGACCTTCGTGATTTTTGCGGCAAGTGGGGCTTGGACCTGCCGATCCGCGAAATTGGTGACAGCGTTTTCGGAATTGGAGCATTGTGATGGTCAAAGAAAGCATTTCGGCGGGCGGTCGGCGGTTTACGCAGGCGGCGGACACATATGATGAGGCGTTAGCCAAAGCCAATCGAAATTTTGACGAAATATACTCGTTTTTCGGCGACGGCACCACCCTCGGCACGGTCACGACCGTCGATATTAACGGCGGGACGATTGACGGGGCTACGATCGGCGGGGCGACTCCTGCGGCTGGTACGTTTACTACGCTATCTTCAACAGGAATCCTTGATATCACGACGAACAACACGGCGTTTCGGCTGAAGGATAGCGCGGGGACGATGATCCCAACGCTGTCCCTGAGTGCGTCGAACCAACTGCTGTTCGGCACCAACAGCGCGCCCGCGTCAAACGGCGACCTCATTTTCATGCGTGCTAGTACAGAACGCATGAGACTAGATGGCACGGGTTTTGGCATCGGCGCTTCAGCACCGCAACAAATGCTTCATGTCCGCAACGACAGTGCTGGAGCACAGGCGAGCGGCATGCTGTTACAGAACCGTAGTGCGACCACTGGGTCGGCTATCGGTATCGCGTTCATCACTACCACGCAGGATTTCTCTGACAATCGGTATAGCTGGTTCGGTAAAGAGCTACAGGGAGGCGGGTCAAACGACTTCATCTGGAAAACAGCGATTGGAGCCGCTCCCGCAGAAAGAATGCGCTTGTCTAACGCTGGCGTGTTGACGGTGCAGAGTGATCTTGTTTTGGCGACAACTAGAACTCCCGCGTCCGCATCAGCGACCGGGACGACCGGAACCGTCGCGTGGGACAGTTCTTATATGTACGTTTGTACAGCAACAGATACGTGGCGGCGCGTAGCACACGCCACATGGTGATATAAAGGAGATTTATGGTGGCTGTTGAATTCACATGGCAAGTTGAAAAGGCTGAAACCCGGCTGTCCTATGCGGGGCTGGCTGATGTGGTCGATAAGGTCCATTGGCGCTTGGTCGGAACGGATTCCGCGACCGGGGAAGCCGCGTCCGAATATGGGGAAATTCCGCTCGATCTTGACGCGATAGACCCGGCGACCTTCATGACCAAGGCTCAACTGGAAGCCGACCCAAGCATATTGATCGGCTGGGCGACGGCGCTGATCAACGCGACCGCGCCCGACGCGATCCCCGCGATGAAGGCCCGCATCACCGATCGCATCAACGAAAAGATCGCCCCGACAGCCGGCTCATTCGGCGCGGGGCTCAGTGTCGACGACAGCCTGATTGGAGCTTGAAATTGATCACCCCCGAAATCGCTAATTCCGCCATCGCGCTGATCAACCGCGCGCAGATCTCCGGAGCCGAGGCCGAGGCCGCCGTCCAGGTAAAACAAGCGATCCTAGCCGCCGCGCAACCCAAGGATACCGATGATGAACAAGAAACTGGCGAGTATCAGGGGAAGCGACCTAACGGCAAGCGGTCTCGCGCCAAGTCGTCACCCGCTTGATGTCCCGATCTGGCGGGATGGACACCACGCAATTGTCCAAAACCGTTGCATGGCACGACGATGAACAGGAGATGGTGCTTTTTTCCATCCCGACCACGGCGGCGTCTGGCGAGCCGGGGATCACGGCGGGTATCGATTGTGAGAACCATAGGAGCGTACAATGGGCGGATTTAACCAGGTCCTCGATCGGAACGCCAAGACGCCCCTTGTATTTCAAGCGGGGTGAGCGATGGGCTTGCTTGACGATAGACAGAGCGGGTTGTTGGCGATGCAGCACAACATCGACCCGCGATACAAGGCGGCGGCGCGAGCCCCGGCGGCTCAGGTGTTGCGCGGACTTCTAGCCCCGCAACAGTTGGCCGAGATGGCGCTGGCGTTTGCCCCTGGATCTGGCGACGCGATGGCGGTTCGCGATGGGCAACAGAATTTCGCGGACATGCGGAAGTCTATCGAGGGCGGCGACTACGGCAAGGCCGCGTCCGATGCGATATACGGCACGACGGCCTATGCGTCGGCGTTGCCTGTGTTGGGGGCGGCGATTCCGCATTTCGGGGGGATGGTCAAGGCGGTTCGCGGGGCGGGGAAGGCTGCGGATCTGCCGATGGACGAGGCGTCGAGGATGGCGCGGGCGGATGAGCATTTCCCGGTTGAGGCGTTCCACGGGACCAACAAGGATTTCCCCGAGTTTGGGGCGCGCGGAAGCGCGACAAAGGCAAAAAGCGCGAAGAAGGCATATTGGTTCGTTGAAGACCCGAAAAGCGCGGGCGGGTACGCAGATAATGCGGCAGATTCAGACGTTCAAAAATTGATTGATGCGTCACAAGCCGCCGAGCGTAGGGGCGAATGGGACAATGCCAATTCATTGATGGTGCAGGCGGAAAAATTGGAACAGTCCACACCGCATCGCGGGCAGAGCGTGATTCCGGCGCGACTTGGTGGGAACCTAAAAGAAGTTGATATGGATGGCGTCCAATATGACCCCGACGATGTGAACTTGTCGGAGATATTGGACGGCGCGAAGTCAGAGGGTTTTGATGGTGTGAAGCTCATGAACTTCTCCGATGAGGCGGGATACGGTCAATATAATCCGACCACCCATTATGCCGTTTTCGACCCGAAAAACATCCGCTCTCGCTTCGCCAAGTTCGACCCGAAAAACCGGAACAGTCGCGACCTTCTGGCCGGCGTGGCTGGCGCTGGGCTCTTAGCGGCACCTGTCGCCCGCGGGATGCTCGCGGACGATCAGCAGCCTTATTGACCCTGTTAAGCGGCCCGCTCAAAGGAGACGACAATGCCTCGTCCTGACACCATGACAATCCCCGGCGCGGGGACGATGACCCGGCGCGGGCCTTCGATGATGCCCGGAACGAGCATCTGGCCCGAGTGGCAAAAGGGGCTCCTGTCCGACAAGCAAATGAACGAGGTCATGCCGCATTTCGCGGGCGGCATTTATGGCGAGGGCGGATACCAGGTGCGAACGCCAGCCAACCCGCAGTCTTTCGGGCTTCTCGGCGCGGGCGACCCGAGCGTCTGGGGCGGCACGGCGGCGGAAAACATCATGGCCCAGCCACAACCGGCGCAATCAATGCAGCCGGTCCAGTCACAAGGCCTGCTGGCCCAGCCCACGGGGCAAGGCGGCGGGGGACTGTTATCGAACACGCCAAGCGGCCAAGCCCAGGCGATGCCGATGGGGCAAATGCAGGGGAACCCTTCGGGGGCGCGCTCGGGCGGGCTCGACTACTTAAGCCAATTGCCGCCCGAGATGATTTCGGCAAGGATGTCGCAAGGGCAACCCCAAGGCATGGACCCGATGGCGGGCAATCAAATCCGCCCTGTCACGCCGTCCGGCATTTGGGACAACAACCCCGACCCGAGCGCGACAGGCGAAAAGCCAGCCGAAGGCGGCGGCGCTTACACCCTGCAAGACCTAATGTCGTATGAGGCGGCGTTGCGCGGCGCGAATTTCGGTAACCAAGATCCGATCTCGGCGTTTTCGATGTTCAAGGATGCGGGCGGCGGCACCTTTGACGTGGATTATTCCACGCCTTACAGCGGGCAGGTTTTCGGAATGAACGGCTCGCCGATCCATGAATTCAACCGGCTTGATACGGGGGAGCCGTATTCCCCCGCTTCCCGCAACGAGATCATCCGGAATCGACTCTCCGGCATTGACGAAAGCCGATAGCATGACCGATGAAGACGCCAAGCGTCAGCTAGAAGAGCAACAGCGCGCGGGTGAAGAGGCCCAGCGCATCCTTGGGAGCGATTTGTTCAACAAGGTGTTTGACGATCTTCGCGAGCTTTACATCCGCGATGCGGTCAGCGCTCAGGAAGCGACCGCGAGGCTGGATCGCCTGAAAGCGGTCGAGGTTCTTGAACACGTTCGGGGCGCGCTTGGCGCGGCTTTGATGGCGGGCAAGGCTTCTCAAGCCATGCTCGGGCACAACCACGAGGTCGTCTAACAAGCGTCTAACAAGAATTCCCTGCATTGACAGGGGTTAGTCGGCGTCCTTCGGGGCGCTTTTTTCATTTGCGGTAGCGCCCGAGGGCGTCGCAAGGAGGTTGAAAATGGCAGTTGTCGGTAGCGCCTCACCAGGCGTCGATGACCTTAATCTCGACGGTTTCGAGGCGTTCGCGTCTCAGGAATTGGACGCCGAAGACGGCATCAATCGAGAGCAAGACACCGAGACGGTTGATGGTCCTTTCGAGGGTAGCCCAGAGGCCGACGAGGGGGCAGAAGAGCAGCCAGAAGGCGATGACGCCGAAGGTTCTGAAGCCGAGGACGAGGAATCGTCCGAATCCGAAGACGATGCGACTGAAGCCGAGGGCGAAGAGAGTCCAGAACAGGCCGAGGGCGATGACCTTGAAGACTTTGTCGAATGGGAACATCCCGTCCACGGCCCGATCCGGGTAGCTCTTGACGAACTCCGTGACGGTTACATGCGGACCGAGGATTACACGCGGAAAACCACGTCGTTGAGTGACGAGGCCCGCGCACTCCAGAACCGCGCGCAGGAATGGGAGCGGGTAAAGGATCAAGAGCTGTTGTTTCTGCAGGCAAATGCGCCTCAGAAACCGCAATGGGATTCGGATGATCCAATCGGATCGGCTGAAGCTCAGCACCAGTATGAAGCTGTGATGCAACAGCGCGCCGCTTTCTTGCAACAGCATGAACAGCGACACGCCCACGCTCAGGCTCAATACGCCGCCGAACAAGCGGCCTTGCTGCCCCGACGTATCCCCGAGTGGGCAACGCCGGAAGTGGCAAGCCACGAAAAGGCGGGTGTGCGAAGCATGCTTTTGTCATCCGGATACACCGAGGATGAGATTAACGGTCTAGCTGATAGCCGGGCCGTGGTCATCGCTCGCAAAGCGTATCTTTATGACCAGCATGTGGCGTCCCAAAAGTCCAAGGTTGCCCTCGCGAAGAAAAAGGTGGCCGCAAAGCCCCCGGCTCCCGTGAGGTCGACGGAAACCGCTCCGAAGCCAAGACCCGATTCCAGGAAAGCGCGCCTTGTGAAAGCACACCGCCAGAAGGGCAGTGCTGAATCAATGGCGGACATTCTCATGGCTGACATGATGAAGTAACCCTTCGGCGGAGGACATAAGGAGCCTTGAAATGGCTGTCCCCTCCGGAACGACTACCACGTTCGACCTCACGGGCGTTCGTGAAGACCTGAGTAACTTGATATTTAACATCTCACCAACGGAAACTCCCGCAGTGAGTAACATGAAGAAGGGCACCGCAACCAACACCTACCATGAGTAAATAGCTTGCTCATGTAAAATCTGGCTATATGCTGGGAAGCCCTTAGAGCCCGTGAGCCTAAACAGTAGTTGGAAACGACAAGCTGCATGGTTTGAACAGTCACGGGATTGGGTAATCAGCAGGGAAGGCCGCTAAATCTTCGGACAAGCGGAACCCTCAGAGGCTAATACGCCAGACGCGCCACTTGTGGCGTGATGATAGAGTCCGACCTTGCGGGAAACCGCAAGAGGTGCCGAAGTGAAGTAGGCGCCCGCCACGAAAGTGGTCAGTAGAGGCCGGGAGTCCTCGAAAGTAACAGATTGGGCAAACCGACTCCCTCGCCGCCGCCGCGTCGAATTCTCATCTCGACGGCGACGATTCGAGCCCGAATACCATTCAGGCGACTTCGCGCCTTGGCAATTATACGCAAATCCTGAAGAAGACCGTCCAGGTTTCCGGCACTTCCGACGCCGTGACCAAGTCCGGTCGAGCGAAGGAAATCGCGTATCAGTTGTCTAAGAGATCGAAGGAGCTGAAGCGCGATCTTGAGCTTTCGGTGACGCAGAACAGTGCCGCGGTTGCCGGCAGTTCCGCGACGGCTCGCGCCATGGCCGGCATGGAAACGTGGATCGCGTCCAACAAGGACAATTATACCGACGGCACCACGCCGGTAACGTCCTCGGGCGCTGCCACCACGGCTCCGACCGACGGCACCACCGTTCGGACCTTGACCGAGGCTCAACTGAAGACCGTTCTTGCTTCGGCTTGGGACTCGGGCGGCGATCCGTCGACCTTCATGGTGGGCTCGTTCAACAAGCAGCAGGCTTCGACCTTCTCCGGCATCGCGACGTTGTATCGCGATACCGCGCCGAAGGTTGGCCAGACGCAGATCATCGGCGCCGCCGATGTCTATGTGTTAAATTCCGGCACCCTCGCGGCGTAACCCGCGAGTGCAAACCAGGTGAATTGCTGGGACACCCTAACGAGTGATGTCGAGGGCAATCAGCAGCCAAGCCCCGGTGGGGAAGGTTCAACGACCATCCGCGAGGAGTAGGGCCAAGTGGTCCGAAGCGCCTGGCGCCCGAACCCGGTTGGGAGGGCGATGATATGGTCTCATCTGCATGGAGACATGCAGCCGCGAAAGCGGGCACGGCTTAACGCCCCGTGTCGAAGATAAATACGGATTTCGGTCAGCTTGCGATCGTCCCCAACCGCTTCATGCGCGGTCGGACGGGCTTGGTGGTCGATTGGGATTACTGGAAGTTGTGCCCGCTGTCTGGGCGTTCGTTCAAGCAGGAGCGCTTGGCGAAGACCGGTGATTCCGAGAAGCGCCACATTCTAGGGGAATATACCCTTGAATGCTGCAACGAGGCCGCAAGCGGTAAGATCGCGGACCTCGCCGTAGCTTAGGGGTACACCCTACGGCTTGACGAAAGTCATTACCTCCGGCACCATTGGAGTATCGAAATCGGTGCCGGAGGTTTTTATGGATAAGAGTTGTTTGGAAGAATTTTGTGATGGCCGCGCGGTGGTTCGTGGGCTTTGCTCGCGGCATTACCGCCGCCTTCAACGAGGTGGGCGCTTGGATGAGGCCCCGCCAACAGCCGGCGTGCGGAACTTGGCGGCGGGCGTTGATCTATCGCATATCAAAAAGCCGTTGGCCGAACGGTTTTGGGCCAAGGTGGATGTTCGAGGGCCGGGCGAGTGTTGGGCGTTCACCGGCAGTCCTGGGATGCATGGATACGGGGTAATTCGTGACAAGAACAAACAGCGACGAGCGCACCGCGTATCATATGAATTGTCGAAGGGAGAAATCCCGGAAGGGATGGTGGTTTGTCATTCCTGCGATAACCCGCCTTGTGTGAACCCGAACCATTTGTTTCTGGGGACAGTTCAAGCGAACAACAGAGACATGGATAGAAAGGGGCGCCGAAATGTGGCCCGAGGCAGTGACAGGCGTGGGTCAAAGCTGACGGACGACTTGGTGCGTGAGATTCGAGCAAGCCATGAATCCAACAGAGAGTTGGCCGCGCGTTTCGATCTTCATATGAACACAATATACAATGTTCGCATTCGTAGAACGTGGCGGCACGTCGCTTAGCTTCATCTAAATTTTGTGAATGGGCGGGGGGCTTCGGCCCCCCGTTTCCTTTGGAGAAATCATGACCGACAAACGCTTGATTGATATCGATCCGTTGACCGGGATTCAGACGTGGTACGTCAATGAATCCACCGACGGGGAGCAATTCCAGGTCCACGAAGTCCAGGACGTGGCCGGCATTCTAGAGGCTAACAAATACCAGGCCAACGAGGATCACGGCGGATGGAGTGAAAGCCGAGATTTTCGCAAGGTCGGCACCATCCCTCTCACGATTATCCAGCAATGGAAAACCGAGAAGGGCATCGACGTTTTCAACAAGGACCATTGGCCGGCGGTCAAGCGGCTGCTGAACGATTCCGATTGGCGGCATTTGCGGAGCGCCCATTGGAACGTATGATCCAAGCGCGCCAGTTGGTCGAGGCGGGTGACCCGACCGGCGCGTTGAGCCTCTATGAGAGTTATCTGAACGATCACCCCAATGACGCCGAATGCCTGTATTGCATGGGGGCGGCGCTGTTCGACCACGGCAACCTCGGCGTTGCGTTTCAAATGTTCCAGCAATCGATGCGGATCGCGCCTGAAAAGGCGGCGCCGCACAATGGGATTGGCCGATGCCTCTATGCCTGGCATCAGCACGAGCAAGCGGCTGAATTCTACGCCAAGGCTCTTGAACGAGACCCGGATTACAAATTCGCGCTATCGAACATGGGCACCGTTCTTCACTCGATGGGGCGGCATGACGAGGCGCTGGAATTTTACCACCGCGCCATTGAGATCGACCCGAATTCCCCCGACACGCTCGGCAATCTGGGCATGGTCTACATGACCAAGGGGGATTGGGAAAACGGCTGGCGCTGCATGCATTCCCATGTGGGGCAGCCCGAGCGTCCCGAGCGGTTTTTCGGCGACGCGGAGATGTGGATCGACGGCGGCTTCGACCGGCTAGTTGTCTATGGCGAGCAAGGCGTTGGGGATGAGGTTTATTTTGCCGCCCTGCTACATGAATTGGAGGGGCGCGATGTCGTTCTGGAAACCAACCCAAAGCTAGCTGGGTTGTTTCAAAGATCGTTCCCATGGCTGAAGGTTCGCGGCACTCGATATCAGGCTGATAAGCCCTGGCTGGCGGATTTCAGCCCGACGCATAAGATCCCGATTGCGTCCTTGCCGATGCATTTCTGGGACAAGCCGGACGATTGCCCGCGCAAGCCGTATCTGACCGCATGCCCCGAGCGGCGGAAGATGGCGCGGGCGCTTTTGGATGATTTGCCGGGGCGGAAAATCGGGCTGGCCTGGACAGGCGGCTTTGCGAAGGGCGCCGGATACGAGAGGCAGGTTGATGCTCAGTGGCTATTGGAGAAATTGGGGGTGTCCCCGTTCACAGACGGGCCGGACGTTACGTTCATCTCTCTCCAGTACAAAGAGCCACCCCTCGTTCCTGGGATTATCCATTGGCCGTTTATGGTCGAAACGCCGGACTATGACGACACGGCGGCGCTAGTCGCGGAATTGGACGCGGTGATTTCGGTTCCAACCTCGGTGATTAACCTTGCCGGCGCGCTCGGCACGCCGACGTGGGTTTTGCTGCCGAAGACCTACCACCATTGGCGCTATGGAATAAACGAGGCCACGCACCCCTGGTTTGGCTGCGTGAACGTCGTTCATGAGCCGTGGGATTTGAAATCGGTATTGGAGGCGACGGATGGCACTCGCGAATTACGGGCAGCTTAAAACGTCGATTGGCGCTGAATTGGCGCGAGATGGCGATACGGATTTCACGGCCAAGGTGCCGGATTTTGTCCGATTGTTCGAGGTCAATATCCAGCGGGATCTTCTGCATCGCCGGCAACAAACGAGCGAGACAATCGCGCTCGCGGCGAGCGGGACCAGTCTCACGCTGCCCACCGATTTCTTGAGCGCCGAGGCGGTGATATTGCAATCGACACCGCTCAAGGCGCTGGTGAGCAAGACGATCTACGACTTGTTCCAGGAATATCCAAATACAACGACGGCCCAGCCGGTGGCCTATGCGATCCAGGGCGGGAATATGCTCATTCGCCCGCCGTCCGATGCCGCCTATAACGTCGAATTACACTATTACCAGGCGCTAACCGTTTTGGCGGACGACGCGGACACGAATTGGCTTCTGACCAATTATCCGGATGTCTACCTCTACGGCTCCCTGGTGCATTCCGCGCCGTATCTTGAAGATGACGCGCGGCTCCAAGTGTGGATTGGCCTCTATGACAGGGCGGTGGGGGCGTTGAAAGGTGAAAGCGCGCGGGCGATCTACAGTGGTTCGCCAATCAAGACTCAGCTTGACGTGGTGGTCGTATGATCCCGGCCCCGACTGGTAAGGCCTGGGAGCAATGGGCGTGGTCCGTGATCCAGGTTCTCACCCCCAAGCTTCAGAACCTTGAAAACAGCAAATTCTCGCTAGGCCAGATTCCGAAAGTCGCGGCCTACACAGTGGCGACGCTTCCGAGCGCGACGACGCATTTCAATAGCGTGGTCATCGTGACGGATGAGGCCGGCGGTCGGACGCTCGCCACGAGCGACGGGACGAACTGGAAGCGCGTTAGCGACGGAGCGACTGTATCATGAGCACATCGGCATCGAATTATGGTGGTTATCCCGTACAGGACGCGGGGGACAACCTGAACACATGGGGCACCGACACCACGGCGGGGCTAAACAACGCCATCCAGCAGATGTCCGAGGGCATTCACGGCGTCGTTACCCATACGGTGACCGGGGACATGGCCCTCACGTCATCAAACTATGTGAGCCAGCAGAACCGCCAGCCGGGCCATATCCTCGCGGGTTCCCCGTCCGCCGCGTTTACGGTGACGTTGGCGAGCGTCAAAAGCCGGTTTTTGTTTCACAATAAATCGGGGCAAACCGCGACGATTAAGACTTCCGGCGGGTCCGAGACGGTCACTCTCGCGACGGGGCAGGGCGTCAGCATCGTTTGCGACGGGACTGATTGTTACGCCACCGGCCCGATTAATCTTGATGACCTGGGCGCGCCAACGTCATCCGTTTCAATGGGGTCGCAAAAAATCACAGCGCTTGCCACGGGGACGGCAACAACGGACGGCGTGAATGTCGGGCAGATGAACACGGCCATCGCATCGTCCGCGATTCCAGCGGCGTCCGGCGCGGTTCTGGTGAGCGCGAACGATACGACAGCTCGGTATCTGAACGGCGCTCTAGTGGCTGGTTCTGGCGTCACGTTGACCGAAAACAATGACGGCGCGGACGAAACGCTGACCGTGGCGGCGGATACCGCCGTGGTATCCCCTGTCTCGAATCTCAATCTTAACCACGCGATGGCGATGGGAGTGATGTAATGGCCGCACCAACGATTTCCGGCTCAACGACGGTCAAGGAATACGGGTTTTCCGTTGCCTTTTCGTCCGCGACCACGAACCGCAACTTTCTTTCCAACACGGCGAGCAGCGGCAAACTTGTCCGGCTCGTTTCCCTGGTGGCCGTGAATAACGACGCAAGCGCGGCGGCGGTTACGGCGCAGTGCAAGCGGTACAACCAAGACGGCGCGGGCATTAACTCCGATGTCGGAGACAGCCAAGTGGCTTACGGCTCGGACACCGTTGCTGGATCATCGCTAGGTGACGTTATCCCCCTCAACGTCTCCATCGCTGCCGGCAAGGCGGTTGTGCTTGTGGACCGCAACTCGCCGATCGACGTGATGGAGGACCAATCTTTGATTGGTCAGGCGTCGGCGGCGGACGATTTGACGCTTAACGGCATCTATCAGGTGATCGGCTAATGCGTAATCCCCTCATTGGCGGAGCGCTTCCCGACTGCCCGATCCAGCATGTCGCGGATGGGGTAGCGGCGGCTACCGATGCTGCCACGACGTTCCTGGCGACCCTTGGTGATACCGCCAATCTCGAAGCCGCTTGGTTGCCGGGGTATGAGCTTTCGTATCAAACGGCAAGTGGGCGCTTATACGGGAATGCCGTCGTTGCGCCCGCGTCCGGCGTGCGCGCAAACTATTACGACATGATTTTGGCGGATGTGCTCGGGGATACGAATCCGGCGGCATTTAATGGCACGCCAGGTGGCGCTTCGTCATCGGAATATATCAGCTTTGACGGCAGCTCGATTATCCGAAGCGTCGCCGCGCCCTCGACATTCATCAAAAGTTTAGCCAAGGACAGCGCCAACTTCTCACTTATGATTGCCTACTATCATGCGACCGGTGGCAGTGCATCTCAACACCTGTTTGGCACGCAGAACTCCAGTGCACGACAAGGGATTCAAATTCGTATCAACGATACCGGTTGGAACACCCCGGAGTTCTTCTCTTGGAATAATTCCGGCATCGCCGTCTCTGCTACCCATAGCGGCGGTGCCCTTGCCGCAGGATGGCATATTATCGGAGTTTCCGTCGATGAGGCGGCGACGACGGGGCATTTCATCGTTGACGGAACGGTTGATAGTTTCACGTCAACGTACTCGACGCCGACAACGTCGGACCCGGCCATGATATCAATCGGTGGCGTGGATGGGTCGGCGGCAACGTTACCGCTCAACAGCGGAACGCGCGTTGGTGACATCATCATGTGGAACACGGCAATCGGGTCGTCCGGCTTGACGACCGCGAGCGGCGTCCTTGAATCCAAATACGGGGTCTGAGATGACTTTATATTCCTTTAATGGCGCGGTTCCGGCCCCACTCCCCAAATCGCACCTTGCGGCGGATGGCACCAACTACACGGCCCTCAATGAGTTGTCCGATGCCAAACTGGCCACGCTGGGCTATGTCGCGGCCACAGGCGCGCCGGCATTCAATCCGAACACGCACAAGCAGTCTTGGGACGGGGCGGCATGGGCAACGGCAACCTTGACGACGGAAGAGACGGCGGCGCGGGTGGCGAGCGTCCGCGTCAAAAAACTAGACGCCCTCCGCGCCGAGTATCGCCGCCGATCTCAAGCGGGCATAACCTTCAACAGTATTCCCATTGCCACAACGCCGGACGCCGTCGCAGAGATCAAAGAACTGAAAGACGCTTACGCGGATGGGAGTTTGACCGGCACGAACAAGGTGACCACGCGCTCCGGCAAAGTGATTTCCATGACATCAGCGCTGGCGACCGCTCTATACCAACAGGCGGTCGCGCATAAGGCGGCACATCAGGCGGCTGAAAGCGCGCACGCCGAATATATCAACGACCCCGCCCGAACGGCTCAAGAAATAGCCGATCGGGACATCACCACCGGATGGCCGTCGTAACATGGCGAACTTCGCCCCCCGCCTCCGTCCTGGTGTCGTTAAGGACAACTCGGAATTGTCATCCGAGGGGGCCTATACCGATGCGGACAAGGTTCGATTCCGCGTCGTGAACGGGGAGGGCCTGCCACAAATCATCGGCGGGCAGGAAAAGGCGACGCTCGACACGGTTGCCGGGAAAGCGCGCGCGACCCATGCATGGGAAGACAACGCCGGGCAGAAACTTGTCGGCATTGGCACGCATAAAAAGCTCTATGTCTACCATGACGCCAGGATATGGGATGTCACCCCATCTCGGGCGAGCGGAGAGTTTACCAGCGGCATGGCGACCGTCGGCGGGTCAACCACTGTCACGGTCACGCACACGGCGCATGGGGTGACGGTTGGCGACGCGGCGTATTTGCAGTGCGCGGCGACGGTTGGCGGGTTGTCGATCGGCGCTTCTGGAACGCTTGGTTCGGGGCTTCTCGAAACCATCCAGAATTCCAAATTTATGATTATCAATCACACGGCGCACGGTCTGATCCGAGGGGAATACGCGACCCTCGGAAGTTCGGCGGCGGTTGGCGGCGTTGGAACGGGGGATATTGATAAAACCCACCGGGTCTATGTTCTTAACGATGACTCGTATCTGATCCACGTCGACACCGTGGCCACGAGTTCCGCCACGGGCGGCGGGACACCAACGTACACCTACTATCACGAGCACCCGGTTGAATCTGTCACGGACGCGGACACCTATGCTTTCACCGCTCGATCGGCGGCGGATGCGACGGCATCGGCTGCGGGAGGGGTGTCGAAATACTTCTATGAAGAGAACATTGGGCGCGAATTTGGCGTTACTCAGGCGGGGTATGGCACGGGGACTTATTCGTCAGGCTATTACTCCCGGTCATCCACCGAAAGCGACCTGCGGGCGCGGGTGTGGCATCTCTCGAATTATGGTCAAAACATGGTGGCCAACTATCGGGAGTCCCCGCTTTATCGTTGGGCCAACAATCTGAGCCAGAACGCGGCGGCGCTCTCGGCAACGGACGCCCCGGCGCAGTCCCTAAGCCACTTCATGACGCCCGAGCGGTTCCTGGTGGCCCTGGGGACAGAGGATGCGGCAACGTCGACACGGGACCCGATGCTCGCCGCCTGGGCGCTGCAAGAGGGCGGATTTACCAACGGTGACTGGACCCCGGCGGCGACGAACACGGCGGGCGATTTTAAGCTTGCCGAGGGCTCGCGCATTGTTGGCGGCATGGCGATGCCGTTCGTGAACGTGATCTGGACTGACACCGCGATGTATCAAATGCGGTATTTGCAAGACACCACCTTTGTTTTTGGCTTCGACCTCGCGGGCACCGGATGCGGTCTGATTGGCTCTAACGCGGCGGTCAGGGTCGGGGATACCGGCGCGGTATATTGGCTCTCCACCAGTCGGAAATTCTTTGTCTGGCAGGGCGGCGCGCCGCAAGAGGTTCAATGTCCTGTGCGCGAGTGGTTCTTTGACCGGCTCGCGAATGTCCAAGAGGAATTGATTTTTGGCGGTGTCAACGGACGCTGGAATGAAATTTGGTGGTTTTATCCGGGGGCGTCGAACGAGTGCGATTCCTACCTGATTTACAACTACAAGGAAAACCATTGGTCCATCGGCACCTATGACATCTCCGCCTGGGTTGATCGCGGCGTTCTTCAGTATCCGATGGGCATCCACACCGACGGCTCGGTCTATCTTCAGGAACGCGGGGATACCGACGGCGGCGACGCGATCACCTGGCACGTCGAGAGCGGTTATATCGATCTCGGTGATGGCGACAACCTCATGATGGTGCGGCGGGTCACGCCTGATTTCGCGGATCTTGTCGGCGGGGCAACCGTCACCATGACCGGGAAAATGTGGCCCCAAGGAACGGAGAGCGAGAAATCCTTTGGGACGCTTGGCTCAACCACAAAATACCTCGCGGCGCGGATCAAGGCGCGGCAGGTGAAGATCAGATATTCCGGATCTTCTGCTCCCGCGTCGGGACGGCTGGGCCGGATGACTTTTGATGTTCAACCGTCTGGTGAGAAGCGGTGACGCCGGAGACTTGGGCCAAGGCCAAGCCCTTGATCGAGGCGGCGATACGGCGAGGCTTGCCCACGCACAATGCGGAAGATGTCCGCGAGGCGATCGAAGCCAAGACCATGCGGCTTTGGTGCCACGGCGAGACAGCGATTGTTACCGAGATGGTTCAGTTCCCTCGACTGAAAGCGTGCCGGGTCGTTTTTGTCGGCGGGCGAATGGTCGATGTCGAGGAAATGAAGCCGGATATCGAGGATTGGGCGCGGTCCGAAGGGTGCGCGTTCATGTTGGCCGGTGGCCGAAAAGGTTGGGTGCGGGCGTTGCCGGATTATTCCGTCTCGGCCCATTTATTGGCAAAGGAGATAGTGTGATGCCTGGTGGTGGTGGTGGGACGCAAACGACGAGTTCGGAAGTCCCGAAGAATTACGAAAATTTTGCCAATCAAAACCTTTCGATTGCGGGGACGATGGCGAACTCTCCCTATGTCGGCTATCAAGGCCCGACTGTGGCCGGATTTAGCGGCATGGAGACCGGCGCGTTCAATTCGATGCAGGACAACATGAACGCCTGGGGGCCGGCCATGCGGCAATCCGCCGAGGCGATTGGCGGGCTGGCGACTGGCTCCGGCGACGTGACGGTCAGGAATGGTTCGGAATATCTGAGCAATTACCAGAACCCTCACGAAAACACCGTCGTCGACAACACCATCAACGACATGACGCGAGCGAACACCATTGCTCAGAACGGCCTCAACGCGACGGCGGCGGGCGCGGGGGCATTCGGCGGCTCGCGGCACGGCATCGCCAATGCGGAGATGAACCGAAACCTGCTCGATAGGGTGGGCAATACCGCCGGACAGTTGCGCCACCAAGGCTTTACCACGGCGGCGGGGCTCGGGCAGACTGATGCCTCTCGCCAACTAGAGGGCGATAGGTTCAACACCAACACGCGGTTTCAGGCGGCTCAGGCGGCTCAGAACCTCGGGCTTGGCGCTCAAGGCGCGGCGCTACAGGCCGGCGGGATGCAACGTGGCATGGATCAAGCAAACCTCGACGAATCCTATAACCGCTTCCTCGACGAGCAGGAGCATCCGATGCGGATGTTGGCGATGCGTCAATCCGCTCTTGGCCAGACGCCTATGGGGTCGATCCAACGGTCCCCTAAGCCGGGCATGGATGTCGGGGGGCTGTTGTCGGGCGTCGGAAGTGTGGCGTCGGGTATTGCCGCCTTGTGTTGGGTCGCGCGCGAGGTCTATGGCGAGGATGACCCAAGGTGGATTGAATACCGTGACAAGATGTTGGCGCATGGCTCTGACGAATTGGTTAGCTCCTATGCCGAGCATGGCCCGGCCTTTGCCGAGCACATCCGCCATAATCCGGCCATGAAGGCGCAGGTTCGCGAGGCCATGGATATGGTCCTGGCGGCCTAGAGAGGAGACCGGCCATGAACAATCTTGGGTTTGGCCCCGCCGCCATTCGGGAAGCGCATTTGCAAGAGTGGCTACGCTTGATGCAGATGGGGCGTAAGCCGCAACCGATCGCCGCCCCACAACCCCCACAGAGTCAGAACCTTGGCTTCGGCGCCGGAATGGGCGCTTTCGGCGATAGCATGAAGAAGATCGCCGGCATTATGGAAAAGAATCGTCAGGCGCAATTGGTTGCGGGCGGCGGCTACCCGGTGAACGGTCAATTGCCCGTCGGCCTCGGTGGCCTTTCTGGGATTTAGGAGAAACGCTATGAACAATCTTGGATTTGGCCCCGGCAACATCCTGGCTGGCCATAGAGCCAACCAAATGCGCCTGATGCAAATGGGCCGCGCTCCTAGCCCCATCGGCGCTTCGGCCCCGCGTCCGCAGCGTGACATGGGCACTCAATTGGGCCAAGGCTTGGGCGCAATCGGCAAGATGCTGGGGCAATTCGGCGAAAAGCGGAAAGCCGAGGCCCAGGCCGCGACCGAGCAAAAGGCCGTCATGGGGTTGTTGAACGAGGGCCGCAACCAGGCTCTCGCGGAGCATGGTGGCCCAACCATTCAAGCGGCGTCTCAGGCCGAAGCGGCCAAGCCGATGTTCCCGCCGCAAGTCAAACGGCTGGCGCGTGCATGGGCGGAATCTGGCAGGGCCAATGACGCGATGGGTCTGCTCCAAAGCTACGCGCTCAAAGAGCGCCCGGAGAGCAAGCCGACTATGATGCGGCTGTTCCACCCGAATAACCCCGAAAAGTCCGTTGATTTGCCGGAAGGCTCGCCGCTTCTCGAGCAATACACGAAAGTGGGATGGAGGTTGGAGCCGGGCGGAAAGGCGGTGGAGCCTAAGATCATTGAGGGTGCCGATGGCTTTAACCGTTATGTCGACGGCCCGAATGCGGGCAAGCGGGTGTTCCCTGAGGTGACGAAGGCGCCCGAGAGTCTATTCGATAACCCGCGCTGGGCGGAGGAAGCCTTGCATGCCGCCGCGCAAGGCAGGGCATCCGACCCTGCGTTGCTTCGGTTGGCGGTGTCCAACTTCACGCAGCCGAGGCTTTTCACCGATCCGATTACCGGGAAAGTCAACATTATGCGGCGAGAGGTGCCTCCTGAGATCATGCAGGCAATTTCGCCGATGCTGGGGCAAGGCCCGACGGTTCAATCCGCGTCTTCGGCCGGCGTCTCAATGACGCCCGTGGACCCTGACGGGCCGGGCAAGTTCTCGGAAGCGCAATCGTCATCCGCTGGTTATGCGAACAGGATGACGAAGGCGGGCGCGACGATGCGAGAGATGATCGGGAAGGGGTTTGACCCGGCGAGCGCACTCCAGCATGGAGCGGCTGCGCTTCCGGGCATTGGCAACTACCTGGTCTCCACGGATCATCAACTTTACGGCCAGGCTCAGGAAGATTGGGTCCGCGCCAAGCTTCGTAAGGAGTCCGGCGCTGTGATCGGCGATGAAGAGATGGTGCGGGAGATCCGAACATACTTCCCGCGCCCTGGCGACAGTCCCGAGGTTATCGCGCAGAAAGAGCGCTCCCGCGAAACCGCCCTAAACTCCATGGTTGGGCAGTCCGGGCAGGCGTATCAATCTCTGTTTGGAGGGCGGAACGAACCCGCGCCCGCAGCCACGTCCGTAGATTTCTCTGCGATGTCGGACGAAGAGGTGATGCGCGCCGCTGGGATGTCAGAAGAAGAAATTGGGGCCATCCTGAGATCCCGATGATTTGAGCCCCGCGTCAGTTTGGTGATCGGCAAAACCCAAAATTCTGACTGGCGGCGAATTCAAATGCATTGCCAGGTCGAGAAAGCAATGTATGGCGGCTATGAACACTCTTCATCGTCGCCAGAGTGATCGTTGTCGTTTGGACGGCGCCGGTTCCCAGAACTTCCAAGAACGTTATTCCGCCGTCGCCCCGGGCGACGGAAACGTCAACAATCCCATTGTTTCCTATTAGAGTCGCCTTGCCTGCCGTTGTGTCAAAGGCGAACTCTAATCGCATTGGGGCTGCGCGACCTTTCAGGCCCGCCGCGTTGGTTGCTTTTGGGTATATGCAAAAGTAGCGCTCCACTTTGGCGTAGGCGGGCACCCCAAAACCCAACGCCAATATCAGCGCTAGAGTCATTGTTTTCATCTTCATGTGCTCAATGTAATGGAGGGCGTCGCTTTGAACAACCTGTCACCAGATCTGGCGCGACAAGAAGTCATTCGGCGGGGTTTGATTCCGGTGGATGGCGGAGGCGGGGTTTCGCGCGCGGCGGCTATCGAAGAGATGCGGCGGCGCGGACTGATTGGGGCTGACGCGCCTCCGATCGGCGGCCCCATTAGTGAGGCGCGAGCGGCCCAACCGACACCACAAGAACCGAAGCCAGACGATGGCGGCTTCATAAACGGCGTTCACCGCGCCTTGCGCGACATGGGCCAGCAGATTTCAGGGGCGATGCAGGGCACGTCGCCCATCACGTCGGACCTAGAGGGGGACTACCTTCGCGAGCCGCTGGGAGGGTTCGTGGACAATTGGGACGGCGGTCCGGCTTATCGAGATGCCAACGGCGAAATCCAGGCCATTAACCCAACCCGACATGTTTTGCTGTTCGACGAGAAATCCGGCAAGAACATGGTTTTCCCGCGAACCGACGACACGGAAGAGAGCGTTCTTTCTGGCGCCCGACTTCTCGGCATGGGGATGATCAATGCCCCGGGCGTTGCGGGGATTAAGGCGGCGAAAACGGCTCGCCTCGGGTCGGAGAAGGGCGCGCATCTTGCCGAGGACTTTGCCCGCGTGGGCGTAGAGCCTGATTTCCCGACTGTCTCCCAAAACAAGGTTGCGGGGGTGGCGCGGAACGCGCTCAAAACAATTCCAGGATCAAGCGGGATCACTCAGGGCCGCGCCGAGAAAATGGTTAATCAAACGGCGCGAGCGGCAGAAGACATCGGCGGGCAGTTCGGCTCCGCGACAACCCCGCAGGGTGCGGGGGATGTGATTCGCGAGGGGCTCCAGGCGCACGCCAAAAGGTTCTCGACGGAAGCGGATAAGCTGTTTGGTCGCGTCGACGAGGCGATCCCTAAAGGGACGCAAGTCGACTTTGCGAACACCCGGAAATTTTTGGTGGAAGAACTGTCTGAGCTTGACGCGGCGCCAGACCTGGCGAATTTGCTATCGTCGCCGCTTTTAGTTGGAATCAACAAGGCCGTTTCACGGAACGAAACACTGCCGTACAGCGTGCTGAAGCACGTTCGCACCCTCGTCGGACGTAAGATGTCCGGCCCGATGTTGGTGGCCAATGAGGATCGCGCTACGCTCAGCGGTCTATACGCGTCACTCACGGACGATATGCGCGCGGCGGCGGAAGGCGCTGGCGCGCTTGACGCGTTTGAGCAAGCAAACGCCTTCTATCGTAACGGCATTGGAACGATCCGAGGCCAATTCGACCCGTTGTTGAAAAAAGCGGAAATCGCCATTTTTGAGGATATCGGTAGGGCCGCTGGGGAAAAGGGGGCCAAGGCATCGGCTAAGTCGCTCTCGAATTTGAAAGAGGCGTTGAGTGAGCCAGAGTGGGGCGATGTCGGCGCGGTGTTTGTTCGGCAGATGGGCAGGAAGACGCCAGGCGCCGCCGACCCGCTTTCTAACGAGAATTTCTCGCCCGCGCGTTTCGTGACGAATTTTGCGAAACTATCCGACGATGCGAAAGATTTGATTTTCGGCAAACCGGGAGTGGAGAAGCGGGATGCGCTAGATACCTTGGTGAAGGTCAGCGGGGCACAAAAATCCGTCGAGGCGCTTCAAAACACGAGCGGCACGGCGTCGCCTCTGATACTCGCCGCAACGGGCGCGGGCTTCTTCAGCGACCCTGTGAATACGAGCCTTGGCCTTGTTGGGGCCAATATCGCGGCCCGCCTTATGGCTAGCCCAAAATTCGTTCGTTTTTTGTACAAAACGCGCGAGATGCCTGATGCCGCTCGGTTCGCTCAGATCACCTATATGGCCCGACAGTCACCAGAGATTGGCCCGGATCTGCGCGCTTTGCAGAACGCCATACAACAATCCAGCGCAGAACCCAGCAGTGAGACAGCGCCGCCACGGTAGCGAAATCGTACGACATAAACAGGAAATACGCCGCCGTCACGCCGGCATAGATCCAAATTTCCTTGCGGGAGACGCGAGGGGAATTAGGACTCACGCTGGGAGCCATCCGCCAAGGCTGAGGCCTCTAGTCCTCGCTGGACCAAACGCCGGATGGCTTCCGAGCGATTTGGAACATCGGCTTGCG
>Ga0208767_1000486_pt1 | contig 32653 bp, 43 predicted proteins | sample VirMetDEL_Mar_21_FD_184514 | JGI IMG/M metagenome (GOLD analysis project Ga0208767, IMG submission 184514) | Aqueous microbial communities from the Delaware River and Bay under freshwater to marine salinity gradient to study organic matter... | ecosystem: Environmental > Aquatic > Marine >... | reverse complement strand
ATCTTCGATCAACAGATTGCAGAAGAGCAAAAGCGCACACTGCAAGCCCCGGTCTATGACCCAGCTCACGTTGATGATGGCGGCACATTAGATATGACACTGCCTGCTAAGGCGGCTCGCGCTGGTAAGTATCTGCAATTCAATAGCACGACAGGAAACCCAGAGGCTGGCCCTGACAGCACCGATGTTACTGCGCTTGCTGATATTGCTACCGATATTGCCACACTAGCTGATATACAGGATGGTACGGTTGCGACTAATGCTATCACAACCGTGTCTGGTATATCAGCCAATGTGACTACGGTTGCTGGCGTTGCGGCTAATGTATCCACCGTAGCTGGCATTTCTTCTGATGTAACCTCTGTGGCGGCTGACGCTACCGACATTGGCACAGTAGCCACAAACATAGCGTCTGTTAATACGGTTGCTGGAAACATTAGCGAGGTCATTGCCGTTGCCAATGATCTTAACGAAGCGGTGTCAGAGGTTGAAACAGTAGCCAATGACCTGAATGAAGCAGTGTCAGAGATTGAAACTGTCGCCGCATCCATTAGTAATGTAGATGCCGTTGGCACCAATATAGCTAACGTCAATACCGTGGCTGGGAATAATAGCAATGTCACCACTGTGGCTGGTATTTCAGCTAATGTGACTACTGTAGCTGGCATCAGTGGCAATGTGACTACTGTGGCTGGCATATCTGCTGACGTTACCACGGTGGCGGCTGATGGCACTGATATTGGTACTGTTGCAACGAATATAACTAATGTTAATTCTGTTGCTGGGAATACCACAAACATTAATAGTGTGGCTGGCAATTCCACCAATATTAATACTGTGGCTGGTATCTCAGCAGATGTGACGACAGTGGCTGGCGACAGTGCCGCTATTCAAGCGGTTGCGGCTGATGCAACTGACATTGGCACAGTGTCCACCAATATAGCTAACGTCAATACCGTGGCTGGTTCTATTGCCAATGTTAATGCTACTGCCGCCAATATTACTGGCGTCAATAGTTTTGCAGAACGCTATCGTGTTGGTGCGACTGACCCTACTACGTCACTTGACGAAGGGGATTTATTTTTTAACACGACCGACAATACCTATAAATTTTACGATGGGACGTCTTGGCAAACCGTTAATGTGTCTGGCATTGGGTCTGTGCTTGACGATGCCACACCACAGCTTGGCGGCAACCTTGACACCAACGGCAACGACATCACCTTTGGCGACAATGACAAGGCCACGTTTGGCGATGCTGTCGGTGGCGATTTGCAGATATTTCATGATGGGTCTAATTCATATGTTAAAGATTCTGGTGCTGGATATTTAATTTTAGGTGGTCAAGATACAGGCGTTGCTATTCAAAACACATCTGGCCAAAATCTGTTATTAACCAGCGCAAACGCCATAACTTTGTCGTATCAAAATTCTCCTAAACTCGCCACCATATCTGGCGGCATTGACGTAACAGGCACAGTGACGGCTGATGGGCTGACTGTTGACACAGCAGATGGAAGCCTGACTGTTTCTTCTGGCTTTGAAATTGATTTAGACCGAAACGGCACAAACTATATTCGGGCCAGCAACGCTTCTGGGGGAATAAGATTAGGCTCTGGTTCGGCTTATAATCGTTTGGATGTTGCGTCCAGTGGTGACATTTCTTTTTATGCGGCTGACCAAGTGACACAAGGCTTTTACTGGGACGCCTCCACACAGCGATTAGGCATTGGACGAACAAGCCCTAGCAACGCTTTAGATATTGAGGCTTCCAGTAGCGCACCTTTTAGAGTTGGAGGCTCAAGCAGTGGTGGCACTGTTCTCAGCCAATTCCGCAATACCGCAACATCGGCTGTTGGAAACGGTTCTGGTTTGGAATTAAGAGCAAACAGCACAGCGCAAGAACGGCAACTCTTTTTTATAGATAGCGAGTGGACTGATAACACAGACGCAACCAGAACATCAAAGACAAGATTCCTAACGGCTGATAACGGTTCATCTGCCAATCCTATGACCTTTTTGGGCGGCAACGTGGGCATTGGGACTGCCGCGCCAAGTGCAAAGCTATCTGTCACTGGCCTTGCTATGAACAGCGCAAGTGCTGGAGTTGAGCTTGAAGGAGCGTGGCCGTGGTTAAAGTTTAAAGATACAGAGTTAAACCAAGATAGCTGGCTTCAGTATGTTGACAGCAACAGCTTTATAATCAAGCAAATACCATATGCTGACCGCAATGCCGCGCCATCTGGGGTTGGCACTGAACGGTTAAGGGTGGATTCGTCAGGCAATCTTCTGGTTGGGAAGACTAATACTAGCACCGCATCACAAGGGTGTGTGCTGGGGGCTGGGGGCTTAACCAGTTTTAATCGTGATAATGATGTTGTTGTTAGGGTAAGACGAGACGGCACCGATGGTGACGGAATTGAGTTTTACAATGATGCAAGCAAAGTAGGTTCAATATCTTTAGGCGCATCAGGCACAACCTACAACACCACATCAGACATTCGCCTGAAGACTGACATCGCACCTATCGCTGATGCCACCGACAAACTGATGGCTATGAACGCTGTCACCCACAAGTGGAAGGCAGACCCTGACGCTGATGCGGTGGTTGGCTTTATCGCACAGGAGATGGCAGAGATTGTGCCAGAGGCCGTGAGCAAGGGCGACAGTGAAGATGATATGTGGTCTATGGATTATGGACGCATCACGCCTGTGCTAGTAGCGGCATTGCAGGATGCTGTAAATGAAATCAAGACACTGAAAGAACGTGTCGCAGAATTGGAGGCTAAGTAATGGCTAACACACTAGCACCAGCCGCAGTCAATCATGTGATGAATGGAAGCGCAAAGTCTTGGGTTAACTTTAATGGAACAGGCACTATTGCGGCTCGTGACAGTTTTAATGTTTCTAGCTTAGATGATAATGGCACAGGTAATTACGATGTAAACTTTACTAATGCTATGGGCAATGCTGATTTCTCATCACAAGTAACAGCAGGTTATAGTGCAGACACAGGACGCTATGGGGAAAATTTTTCTTACAATGCTTCATATGCAAATGTAGGCGCAAGAAACTCAAGCGGTACAAGTGTGGACAATGCTGGTATTGCCGTTACAATCTCAGGAGACCTCGCATAATGCAGACACCTGATTTCAAAGGCACTCATCTGTTTGACCGACTGTGCTGGGCTAAAGAGAACCTAGACGGTGTGCAGTCTGACTACTGTGTTGTCTATGAGGACAGCGTGGACGAGTGCGCCAAGATACTTGTGCCTGACCCTAACTGGATGGCGTGTGCGCTACAAGGCGGCATCCTACCGCCAGTGTGGGTGTACCACGAGTTGGCTGAAGATGAAGCACAACCTGATTTTAAGAAACATACTCGTGGCTACCTGTTGCATGAGACTGAGCCAATGCCAGCGATGACAGAAGAACAGGCTATCGAATACTTAATTATGAAAGATGTGCCTCAGCACGTTTGGCAAAGCTGGAATGAGGGCAACCGCCCCAAGATGGTTATCTGCAAGAAAGAACAACTGCCTGAAACAAGAACGTGGCGCAATGCGTGGCGTATTGCTGATGATGTACAACTAGCGGCGTAGGATATTACAATGGATACATTTATTATTGACAAGGATGGCAACGAAGCTAATGCGGCTGATGTAACTATCCCAGCAAATCGTGACTTTCGCGGAGCGTGGTCACTGTCAGGCAATGTGATTAGCGAAGACCTAGACAAGGCAAAAGAGATTTTCAAGGACAAGGTGCGTGAGGTTCGCAAGCCTCTGCTTGAGGCTTTGGATGCCAGTTATATGAAGGCATTGGAAACCAGCGCAGACACTACGCAGATTGTGGCTGACAAACAGGCACTGCGTGATGCACCAGCGTCATCGGCGATTGGTGCGGCGACAACGATTGACGAACTCAAAGCGGCTTGGGATGCTGGTATCCTAGGCGAAAGCCCTTATATATAGGAGTAAATGATGGCAACCTACACTTGGGATTTCCCACAAATCGACACTGCCCCAACAGAGGGTGACTTAACAGATGTAGCCAAAGCTATTCACTGGCGTCTAACGGCAACGCACGACACAGCCACGAACGCAGAAGGCGCACCTCTTTCTGTCAGCGCATATGGCTCCGCTGGTGTTGGCGAGGCAAACGCCGACAGCTTCACAGCGTTTGACAGCCTGACCAAAGAACAGGTAAAGGGCTGGGTGCTGGCAAGTCTGGACAAGACTGAAGAAGAGTTACAGGCGATGCTAAGTCAACAGTTAGACAATCTTATCACGCCGCCGATTGTAGGCAAAACTCCAGCAGGGTGGTAACAATGGAAATGGGTTTCTTAGCTGATGTTCTAATAGGTGTTATAATCGCTGGTGGTGGTTGGTATATCAATCACCTGACTGCTAGGGTTGGGCGGCTTGAGGAACGCATTAATTCCACCAGAGAAACCTTCATCCACAAGGATGAGATGTCATCTATGATGGGTCGCATTGAAGATAGGTTTGGTCGGCTAGAAGACTTGCTTCACAGGCTGATGGAGAAGTGAGCCAGTTCCTAGTCATCTTTGTTATCCTGACACAACAGATGACGTTTGTGATTAAGCCATACGAATTAGATTATTGCCCAAATTACGAAGAGGCTAAAGCAAATATGAGCCACCTCTATCAAGAATACGATGTGGGGTATTGGTCGTACCAGTGTTTTAATCGAGGCAGTAATGTGTAATGTCCAATCTGGTAGTAGCTTTTTCGTTAGTGATGTATCTGGGAACAGGTGATGCTAGACGGCCTGTTGATACAAATCTCCGATTTTATAATGTGGACGATTGTCTTTATTTTGCATCTCGTCTTTCTCAGCGACACGGTAACTACAGCCATATAGATTTCATTGACCCAAGAGATAGGGTTACGACATACTGTGTGCCTCAAGCATATGACCCTAGCCTTGTGGAGATATTCTGATGTTAGCTGAACTTGCCGCCGCTAACGCCGCCTTCGCTGTAATCAAGCAAGCTGTCAGCAATGCCGGGGATATTGCTAGAGCTGGGTCTGCCATTGCGTCTTTTGCGTCAGCCAAGGAAGACCTAGAGAAAAGGGTTCGTGGCAAGAATAAGGCCGCCGCTAACCAGTCAGATCTGCAAGCCTTCCTCGCGCTAGAACAAATCAAGCAATACGAAAAAGACCTCAAAGAGATTATGATCTATTCGGGCAGGCCGGGGCTTTGGTCAGATTGGCAGGCGTTCCAAGCTGAAGCTAGGAAAGAGCGCCGCGAGGCAGAGCTGAAAGCGGAACGGCGCAAGGAATTTTTTACTGAGATATTTGTAGGGTTTATCGCTACTATACTATTTGTTAGTATCGTAGGAACGGCAGTTTATTTCCTCAGAGGATAAATGATAACAGCCACAACCGTTGGTCTTATTGGTGAACACATTGCCGCCGCATCCATTCTGTCTATGGGTTGGCGTGTCGGGATGACGCAACAGGACGGCGTGGATCTGCTGGCTTGGGATGACCGCACATATATCCGGGTTCAAGTTAAGTCTGCCAGCGCTTATGCCTACAACAAGGGCGGCTATCAATTCCAGCTAGGGTCTGGATCTAAGTCAAAGAAATTGCCATCAATCCAGCAATTCGATATGATGGCGCTGGTTGCTGTCGATCAGCGCCGGGTCAAATATCTAGCCACAGAACAGGTGCAACAATTTACGAAGCGATGCACCCGGAGTTGGTTTGAAGATCTGGAAAACGAAATCGACAGCTTTAAGTATGCGATTGAAATCATCGAGGCGCGAAATGGATTGGTCAAGGTATCCTAATTTTAGTGAGGATGAATTTAAGTGTAGTCACACTGGCAAGTGTGCAATGGACAGTGGCTTTATGGATAAGCTACAGGCATTGCGCTCAGAGCTTGCTGAGGCGATGACAGTGACGTCTGGGTATAGAGACACCAGCCACCCTGTTGAGGCCAGCAAGGGGCGTCCGGGGACGCATACAAGGGGTGTTGCGGTGGACATAGCGTGTGATGGTCAGCAGGCGTATCGGATTATGGCGCTGGCAATGAAGCACGGTTTCACCGGGATCGGTGTCAGTCAGTCTGGCGGCGGTCGGTTCTTGCATTTGGATACGTTCACTGGTGGGCCTCGTCCTAATATATGGAGTTATTAAATGTTAAACGTATTAAACAGTATTCTAGGCGGCGGTGATGTTATCAAGAAAGGGTTAGACCTTATTGATGATATGCACACCAGCACCGAAGAAGAGATTAAAGCTAAGAGCAAAGCAAAGATAGATTTGATGGGCGCTTATGCGCCGTTCAAAATTGCACAGCGTTATCTTGCGCTGATGTTTGGCGGCACATTTCTGGGTAGCTATCTCATTGTGCTAGGCATGACGATATCTGGATTTGGTGATCCAGACGCAGTGACCAAGGTAATGGAACAGTTTAGCATTAATTACGCTATGCTGATTATCTTGACATTTTATTTTGGTGGCGGCGTAGTGGATAGCATCAAAGCTAAGAAATAAAAAAGGGGGCTTATGCCCCCTTTCCTACAGCTCTTTAATGCTGAGTGTCTTCTGCCGGACAGTGGCTTCCGGCTTGGCAGGCACAACCTTTTCTGGCTGTGCTTTGGTGCGGCGCATAGGCCATTTGATCTGATAGCGAGATAGACCGATATTGATATGAGCCTGATCGTGGTTGCCCATATATTCTTTGATGGTCGCTTCAGCCATATCGATGTCAGCTTCGGCTTGCCGCTTGGCCTCTTTGGCTAGCATCAGATCTTCAAACGCTGTCAGCGCATCCGGCTGATCGTTTAGATCCAATGGATCTGCGTCTGGTTCGGCGTAGGGGTACGCCGCGTTGCCATCGTCAGACGTTAGGACAGGATAGACGTCACCTGTCTTGCGGCGCTTCTCAAAGTTTAGGATGGCATCCTCGATGCGTTTTTGCATGACCGCATCAGCTTCATAAACAAAGATCCGCATTTCGATGCCCCGGTATAGAACGCAGATGGCACCCCACTTGTAACCGCCACACATCATCTGTGCCTGTAGTTGCCATACGCCACGATGGGCGGCTGGCATCTCTTCGGGCATAGCGCTGGTGACTTTCGCTTCCAATACGCCTATCGTGCTAATGTCTATCTCATCAGCAGTCATGCAGTATATACCATTTGCGGCGTTCGTCTTGATCGTGCCATTAGCAACGCCCAGCCCATCAAGGCTGGCGGCTAATGGCAGATCAGGATGGAACTCTGGCTTGGTTATATGGATCTCATGATTGCGTAAGCCCAGACGTTTGGCGGCTTCGTTTAGAATGACAGGCTCAAGTCTATCGCCCCACTCAGTAATCTCATTGCCGTGAAACGTAGGCTCAAACTTATCGTGATAACGCTGGATCATTTCAGTTAGCAATTCGTTCTGCGTTTGGTAAGGCGACAGCCCCAGCAATACAGGTATACGCGATGCTGATATCATATTATCAGGTGTTAGTTTACCGACCATTTTACATTCCCCCAAAGTAAGCGATTGCGCCCCAGAAATTATAGGTGGGGTGTAAGATGTTAGTCCAGCTCAGGCAGTACAGCACTGCAAAGCCACCAAGAATTATGTTCATTAAGCATTTAGCCATTCGACAATCTCCCTTTTGTTAAAGAATATGTGGCGGTTAAGTTTCACCTCACGCCACGGCTTCGGTGAATTTTTTTTCCACCAGCGGTAGGCTTCACCCTTGGTGGGGAAAAACATCTGGGGTTCTTCGATTTCCCAGATGGTCGTCTGTCTTGCAAAATCAGGCATTAGTTAGCTCCCGGCTGATTAAGTTACGCACAGATGTGCTGTGCCACACACCGCCCATTGCTGACGGTATTCTTGCGTCATTCAAGGTGTCGGCGATCTTCGCAAACGACACGCCGGATTGACGTAATGTTTTAATGATGGGCATAGCTTCAACAGCAACAGTGGCTGTCTTGCCCCTGCGAGCCTCACCAGCGGCTTTACCGCCTGCGTGTGGGTTAGGACTGCCCAGCTTGATGCCACGGCGTTTGGCGGCGGCTAGGGCGTCTCTGGTGCGCTCACTGATGCGGCGCCCCTCGAACTCTGCAAAGACTGACATCATCTGTAGCATAGTGCGGTCTGCCTCTGGCATATCAGCGCAAGTGATTGGGACATTAGCTTCAAGCAAGTTGGCGATGAATGCCACGTTGCGAGCTAGACGGTCGAGCTTGGCGATAAGTAAGGTGGCGCCTTCGCGCTTGGCGTGGGCTAATGCCTCAGCTAATTGTGGGCGGTCATTCTTTTTGCCGCTCTCTACCTCAACATATTCAGAGATAATTTTGTCAGCAAATGGCGCAACAGCTACACGCTGGGCGTCTAAACCAAGGCCGGATTGGCCTTGGCGCTGAGTTGATACACGGTAATAAGCAATGTAATTAGTCATCAGATGATCTCCCTGTAAAGGCGGATTTTCCACCCCAGTTATCTACTTTCGCATCCTCAAGATAATCTATTAAGCTATCTAAATGTGCGACAGCTTGATCCAAACATTCTACTGAAAATTCCATAACCTCGCCATTGGATGAATACCTTAAATTATCTGGCAAATTATCCCAAGCATCATACTCATCATCATACAGATCTTGAGTAATTCTCTCGGCGGCTCTGACCATAAAAAGCACCTCATCAATTTTTTTTCGCCTATTATCATTCATCAGATAATCTCCCTTTCGGGGCGGCACTAGGCCGCATCCCTTAATTTGGTTAGAAGGTTAATCAGGCCTTGTTGTGTATAATTTTGGCCTAGATGTTTGCGGCAACCCTCTAACAATTTTTGATTTGCCTTTGTTTCAGCCGCCTTATACGCACCAACGCTTCTTGACCAATCGCTATATTGCTGGGTTTCAGCCAGTTTTTCTTGCGCGTCTAAAAGTTTTTTATAAAGTTCAATCAATTTAGTCATCAGATAATCTCCCTTTTGTCTGTCTGATAATTATTATATAAGGCCAAAATACATAATGTTCAAGTAAAATTTAGCCATAAATCGAAAAAAAATGATGATGCTCTTGCAACACTATGTATTCCCATATAACTATTTTAGCTCTAATCGGGAGATGCAGATGGTTAATTCAAGAGCAAAGGGCAGTCGCAACGAACTAAAGGTGGCGGCAGATCTATACGAAGCCCTTGGCATAAAGTTTGAGAGAATATTAGATCAAACCAGACAGGCTGGTCTGGGCGATCTGCGCCCGGTCAGCGGTTCGTTTCCCTTCACCTTAGAGCTGAAGCATTATAAGGAAGGCGTCCAAGCTAGGCCAGAATGGTGGGATCAGGCCATCGTTGCGGCACAACTGGCAGGCAACTATCCGGCGCTACTGTACCGCTACAACCGCCAGCCAGTACGTTGCCGAATACCGTTGCAGGCGGTTATCGATATGCCAGAGTTCAATGTGTATTCAGGTGGCGGCAATCCTTATGACTGGCGCTATGCGTGTGAGGTTGACTTTGACACATTTTGTATGATCTGCCGGGAGTTGATGTGATGCTATATGAAACTGAAGAAAATAAGAACGCTGAGGATAAGCTGAGAACAGCTATCGGTGATGCGTATGGCTATGATTTAGTGGCATTGCCAATGAAACATAACCTCGATTGCATTGCCTATAACGGCAAAGAGGCTAAGTGTTTCTTTGAGTTCAAGTGTAGGACTGTGGCTAGCACCGAATACGACACAGCCTTAATCAATCTTCATAAGGTTATTGCCGCCGCTAATCTCACTAGAGCCACCGGGCTAAAGTGTTGGTTGGTTGTGCAATGGACAGATAAAGTCGGCTTTATTGATTTTCAAGCTGACAAAGAGATCGGGGTAAGCAGACGGCGCGACCGCAATGAAGCGGCAGATCTGTTTGCTTACTACCCGGTGAGTGGGTTCAAGACATTGAGCCTTTATTGAAACTAGCGTTGCAGTATAGGAGTTATCGTTATGGCGTTAGGATTACAAACAGAAACCACATCAGGTGGTGACATCGTTCCAATCGTTAAGTGGGATGCAAAAGCTGGTGACATGATCGTTCAAGATCGCGTTCAGTCAGCCAGTGGGGAATGGCAGAAAGAGGAAAGGGAGATGCCTTTGCCAGCTAAGTTCGCAATGGATATGGCTGGGATGGAAGTTGGCTGGCTGAGTTTTGCATCAGGCGCACCAGACTTTCGGATGGTGCGGCTGGGCGAAGCGATGCCGCCAAAGCCAGAGGGCGATTTTAAGAACGCCTTTCGGGTACGCATAGCCTCAAAAGATCTGGGCTTGCGTGAGTTCAGTCATTCCGCTAAGACCGTCATCCGGGCTATGGATACGTTGCACAATCAGTTTGAAGCTGAGAAGGGCAACAACCCCGGCAAGATCCCGGTGGTGGAAATCAGTGGCACAGAAACCGTAAAGATCAATACTCCGCAAGGCGAGTTGCGCTTTAAGGTGCCACAGTGGAGCATCACAGGCTGGGCAGATAAGCCTGCAATGTTCGACAAGACAGCATCTGCGCCTGAACCTGTCGCCGCTGAACCAGCTCCGGCTGTCAGCGATGACGACTTGTTCTAGGTCGTAGGTAGATGAGGGCGTGGCAATCTCCCGGCTACGCCCTCATCGCTTCGGGAGATGGGAGTTGAGGCATAATAATGACAAACATAGCGGCATATATGGATACGATTGCGCGACACTACTGGGGCGAGCCTACCAGTGTGCGCGGCAGTGAACTGCGTTGGGGAAAATTTGGATCGAAGAGCGTTTGCCTAAAAAAAGGAACTTTTTATGACCACGAATTGGGCGTTGGCGGCGGCTGTATAGACCTCGTCAAAATGCACGAAGGCGCACAGCTCGCGTCATTGCCGGAGATATTAGAAAGAAAGTTCGGGATACCCAGACAGACACAGAAGACGCTGGCGCCTGCCAAATGGCTAGCCAAGCGGTATGATTATTATGACGCTGATGGTGTGCTGGCGTATCAGGTGGAGCGATACGAACCCAAGACTTTCCGACAGCGTAGGCCGGATGGCGATGGCTGGGTATACAATATGGATGGTATCGAGGCGGTGCCATACAATTTGCCAGAGATCATGCTTAACCCAGATAAGGTTATTGCGATTGTTGAGGGTGAAAAGTGTGTCGAGGCGTTGAGACGTTATAACGTCATAGCGTCCACTAACCACGGCGGCTCAGGTAATTGGAAGCCAGAGCTAAACCAGTATTTCAAAGACAGGAAGGTCGTCATCATCCCAGACAACGACCAAGCCGGAGACAAACACGCCAGAAAGGTCATCCAGAACTTACTAGGCGTTGCCAAAGAGGTGCGCCGTGTGGATCTGCCGGGGCTAGCGGATAAGCAAGATATCTTTGATTGGCTGAATGCTGGCAACGATGTGTCTAAATTAAAGGCGCTAATTAAGACATCCGAGCCTATCGTGGCGGTGGAAGCAGTCGAGGATACACCAGAGGCGCCGCAGGGTGATGTCTTCCAGACGTTCGATGAAACCTATCTTATCAATATGCCGCCAGTCGATTGGCTGGTGGATGGTGTGCTTACCAAACACGGCTTCACGGTCATCTATGGTGCGCCCGGCACAGGCAAGTCGTTCCTAGCTATTGATATGGCTATGAGCATAGCACACGGTAAGCTATGGCAGGATCGGTCTACAATGAGCGGCGGTGTCCTTTACATAGCTGGTGAGGGTGTTGGTGGCTTGGGCAAGCGTGTGAAGGCGTGGCGGCTTCACAGAGGCGCTGAGGGCATTGGCGAGATGGTGGTGTTGCCTACGGCGGTCAATTTCAGAGAGCCGGAGCAAGTGGAAAAGCTCATGCGTACCATAGACAGCCTTGGCAAGGCGTTCAGGTGCGTTGTGGTGGACACCGTAGCTAGAGCATTACTAGGCGGTGAAGAGAACTCAGCGACCGATATGGGGCTGTTTGTGGGCGCTTGTGACGCTATCAAGGCGCATTGTGGTTGTGCTTTGGTTGCCATCCATCACAGTAATAAGTCTTCATCTGCTGGGATAAATGCTATGCGCGGCTCATCAGCTCTGGCTGGGGCGGCTGATACGGTGATTAATGTCCAGCGTGATGAGGATGTGGTCAGTGTCACGATGGAAAAGCAGAAGGACGCAGATCCGATAGAGCCAATGAAATTTGATATGGTCAACGTGGCGATGCTGGGCGATAGCAGTGTGGTCTTGTGTGAACAGCGTGACGGTGCCGACAAGCCCAAGGCGAAGGGTGCTAGGCTCAATAAACGACAGCAAGATGCGCTACAATTATTGCGGAATATGATCATCGACAACAAGGGTCAGAAGGTCAGAATAGAGCATTGGCATGATGCACATAAGCGCGATTGCCCTGATTTATCGCCCGGCAACCGTAGGGACGCCCGACAAGCGCTGTCTGACAAGCGTGTGATTTTGCAAGGAGATGGGTTTGTATGGTTATCAAAGGGTTACGATGGCTAAATCACACCAATCACATCAATCACATCACGAAATCACACGACGTGTGACAAATGTGTGTGATGTGATTTTCCTTAAGGAAATCACATTTCACATCACATCGCATATTTCGCATCCGGGAGAGGGTAATGAGTAATAGAATAAGAGGCATTGATAGACTGCCGACAAGGGCAGAACAGAATGATAGTCGGATCAATGAGGCGGTGCATATGCATGATCGTATTGTGTCCGATGTTGAAAAGCGATGGGGTATCGATAGACTGCAAGAGCTGGTCAGTGAAGATACCCGGCGTAAGTTTCACTTACAGCGTGAGAAGCTGTGGAATGCTCTGACTAAGAATGATGGGCGTGATGCCCTGCATCAGGCTCAGGTCATGTGCCGGGCGTATGAGGTGCTAGAGCGTGAGGCCAGACAGCTAGGGGCTAAAGAGCTGACAGGCGATTACATCGAGGGGCTGATGCCTGATGGTCGTGTGCTAGCGATTACCAGTGATAAGTTTGAAGCTGGCAAGGTCGCCAGAGACAACCGGGATATGGTGGTCTATTCGATTGAAGAGATCGGCAGGATCTTGTCGGTCAAGGATGATGAGGCCAAGGCTAAGATCAATGACGTTGTGTCGAAGGTCAAAGGCATCTTCGCTGGTGCTGAGGTCGTTAGTGTGAAACCGCTAGAGGATATTGATGATGAAATCCCTTTCTGAATATAAGAGGCCGTGGTCGGTCATGCCGATGCGTGTGTTTAAGGACAGGACGCTAAAGGAACGCGATCTGCGTGTGTTGGGTGCGTTGTGTAGCTTTACCAACAGAGCTGGCGTGTGCTGGCCTTCGCTTGAAACGATATGTCAGGCGACAGGGTACTCCGAGCATAGAACGCCCATCGAAGCGATAAAGACATTGAAGCAAAAGAAATATGTCAGACAGCTCAAGCCAAAGGATTACCAGCGTGGCGAAAGCGGATGGTACACGAACAGGTATCAGGTGCTGTGGGAAGGCGATGAGCCATTGCCAACGTATGAAGAGATGCAGAGCGCTAGGCCGTTGCAGATGATCGTGGATCAGGAAGTCGTGCAAGAGGAAAGTAAAGGGGGTATGGGGGATGTAGAAATACTCTCTCACTCTCTCGCTCATGCTTATCTGGCGGCTGTCCAGAAAGCGACAGGGCAGGTCAGGCTGTTCGATAATGAGATAGCCCACGCCCGGAAGCTGGCAGACCAAGGCCACAATGTTAATGACGTGACTGCGGCTACGCTGGTTGTGTGTGACCAAGCCATAGAACGCAGGGCAGGGGTGCCATCGCTCGCTGACGTTGCCCGGTATATGGGCGCCGTGCAGTGAGGCAAAGGGTGGTTTGCTTTTGCACGGTGGTCAGAGCGCGACATATTAATGTCGCAAAAACGCCACCCCTTGCCCCCTACCCCTCGGCGCGTATATGGGGGTGTATCACACAAAATTTTGGTAGAAAATGGAGAAACGAATGAACAAGGCAGATTTATTAATGGCGGCAATGCGTACCGTAGTTAAGCGCGGTGGGGTATATGGCGATGTCTATACCAATCATGAAAGAATTGCGGTAATGTGGACAGTGATCTTTGGTGTTCAGGTGACAGCCGCGCAAGTAGCAATGGCGATGACCGCTTTGAAATTAGCGCGACTGATTGAAACGCCTGATCATCAGGATAGTTGGATTGACATTGCCGGGTATGCGGCGATAGGATCGGAGTGTGTGGATGGACAAAAAACAGATGACGGTTAGACAACAGCGAGCGGCGTTAGCCAGCCCTGACGTGGATAAGCGCGAGGCGGTTGTCCAAGAGCTAGAAGCTATTGCGTCTGGCGTCATTACCGATGTATTGAATTGGAATGATCTGGGTCAGGTGTTTTTGACGCCATCAGAGAAATTGTCTGAGCGCTCACGGCGTGGCATTAAGAAAGTAAAGGTTACGCCCACACAGCACGGCAACAGCATCGAGGTGGAGATGCACGACAAGTTATCGGCGTTGCGGCTCTTGGCGAAGCACCGAGGCTTACTTGAGCCGAACAGTGATGATCAGCGGCCTAGCATGATCGGGATTAACGTGACTGGGCCTAAGACGACAACGTATGAGGTATTGGATGATGAAGGCAAAAAAGATTGACCCGGTGTTAGAGGCGCTATTGAGGGTGCCGCCGATACCTATCCCGGAGCGCCGCTATCGAAAATGTTGGGCTTACTTGCATAAAGGAAAGAATATTAGTGTCAAACGTGATCAACATTAATGACCGTAAGTTTGTTCGGTTCTTTGCGGAGCCGATTGAATGCGAGGATTGCGGCAAGGAAACGCGAGGCTATGTGTATGACGGTAGCCAGCAGATTGTGTGCAGTAAGTGTCGTGAGGTTATGTTAGAGCTGACGACTGAGCGCGAAGAGCGCGATTTTGGAATAATTATTTTTACGCCGGAGAGTGACGATGGCGAGAGCTGAGAGGGCGACTGATAGGTCAGCCCGGCGAGGGAAGGTCAAGCCAGAGGCGCTGACCGGGTTGAACTTAGATTTTTCGGAAAGTCCTACGGTATGGAAATTTTTGCAAGACGACAGCTTCGTGCGTGGATTGATGGGGCCAGTCGGATCTGGCAAGACCTTTGCTTCCTTAGCGGAAGTGATGCTGAGAGCTGTCAAGCAACCCCCTTCACCTATCGATGGCATCAGATATACCAGATTTGCGGTAATACGAAATTCGTACCCGGAATTGCGAACGACTACGATCAAGACGTGGCAAGAGATATTTCCTGAGAACACTTGGGGTCAAATGCGTTGGTCGCCACCGATCACCCATCACATCAAGCTACCGCCGCGTGATGGCGCGGCTGGGCTTGATTGTGAGGTGATCTTTCTGGCTCTGGATCAACCGCGTGATGTGCGAAAGCTGTTGTCGTTGGAATTGACTGGCGGTTTTATTGATGAGGCGCGAGAGTTGCCCAAGGCGGTGGTGGATGGGTTGACTAGCCGCGTTGGTCGTTATCCGACTAAGAAACACGGCGGCTGTCCTTGGCGCGGTGTGTGGATGAGTACCAACCCAATGGATAGTGACCACTGGTGGCCTAACCTAGCTGAGAAAAATCCGATACGCGGTAAGTACCCTTGGAAGTTTTACAAACAGCCGGGCGGCGTGATTGAGGGAACAAAAGAGCATGAGCATAATATCTTTGCGGCTGGTAAGTATTGGCTGAATAATCCGCTGGCTGAGAACGTGAATAACTTGCCGCCGGGGTACTATGAACAGCAGTTAGCCGGGAAAACGCTGGATTGGATACAGTGTTATGCCGGGGCGCAATATGTGTATGTGCAGGACGGCAAGCCAGTATGGCATGAGTTTAGCGATAGCCTGATGTCGGGTGATGTAGAGATTGAGCCTACGTTGCCTGTACACGTTGGCCTTGACTTTGGTTTGACCCCAGCGGCGGTATTTGGACAGAAACTGCCGAATGGAAGATGGAATGTCGTGCATGAGCTGGTGGCGTTTGATATGGGGTTGGAACGGTTCTGCCATCACCTGATGGCTGACATCCAGACGCATTTCCCTAAGAATGACGTGATGATCTGGGGTGACCCGGCTGGTGTAAAGCGAGATGAGATCTTTGAGGTGACAGCGTTTGACCATTTGAGGACGTTGGGGCTAAGGGCGCAACCGACCGCATCGAATGATTTTATGGTGCGGCGCGAAGCTGGTGCGATGCCGATGAATAGATTGATTGACGGTAAGCCCGGATTAATTGTGGCAAAAAATTGTCACAAGGTGCGTAAGTCGTTGGCTGGCGGTTATCACTTTAAGCGTGTGGCTATGGGTGGTGGTCAGGAACGATTTAGGGATGCGCCGAACAAGAATGAACATTCACACGTTGGTGACGCCTATGGATATTTAATGTTGGGCGGCGGTGAACATCGTGCTATGACTAAGAATTATTTGGGCAGATCGCAGTTTAAGCAGTCTGTGGCGAATATGGATTTTGATGTTTTTTAGAGGGAGATTATTATGGCATCATTTAATTTCAATGGATCGCTCATCAAGCAAGAGGGTGAGTTCAGCGTTATCTTTGATGTGACGGTTAAGCTGGGCGTTGTAGTCAAAGCTGACACCGAAGAGCAAGCCGAAGAGCTGGCGCTGTCAGCTTTGAACGATGGCGACTATGAGCTGTTGGAGATTGTTGACATTGAAGACACCGAGATTGAAGAGATGTAAAAAAATCCCCGGCTAGTGCCGGGGCAGTTGGGGAGGAAATCTAATGATCATAAGTGATGATATAGACTGATGCACCAGTTAGTCAATAGTCCGGGCGTTACTTTTGTTAAGTTTCATTGGGCGCATCCGCTCAACGTAAAGCTCAGGCCATTTTCTCAGGCTTACTTTAACCAGATACCAGACTTTGTGGATGCGCTGAAAATGTATTCGCAAGAGAAACATTCGTGGACAGCGTTGTATAAAGGCCGGATGGCGTGTTTCTTTGGGATCTATCCACTATGGTCTGGCGTAGCTGAGGCGTGGATGCTAACAACGCCTGTTGTAGAAGGTCACGCGGTGAAGATGTTGCGCGGCGCAATACGCTATTTTGATATTGCAATGGCAGATTTGAAACTGCGAAGATTGCAGATTACAGTCAATGTAAATGATGGGCTTGCCATAAGGTATGCAAATGCGTTAAAATTCCGCCGAGAAGGTTTGCTTATTGGTTATGGGCCGGATGGCGCAGACCACGAAATGCTAGCGAGGTATGCTTATGTCAATGTTGAGAGCGCCAAAGCCACCAGCGCCTGATCCCAAATTAGTGGAAGCGCAGAAGCGGCAAGAGGAAAGACTGGAAGCGGAAGAGGCGCAAAAGGCGGCGGCAATCGCGGCTCGCCAAAGAGCAAGGCGAACTGGCGGTCAGCGCTTGTTATTGTCAATGGAACGCGAAAGGCCAGAGGCAGGCGTTCAAACTACGTTAGGAGCTTAATATGGGCGGTTTATTCGGCGGCGGCAAAAAGAAAGCGGCACCACCACCAGCGCCAGTGGCAGAGCCACCAGCGCCGGTAGGCGTTACTCGCGCTGAACAATTAGCGGCATCGCGCCGAAGATCTCGCGGTGGTCGTGATGGCAGTCGTTCACTGATGAGTGGTTCTAGGCTTGGGCCAGATACTGGCATGACCGACACAATGACTGCCGCTAATGAGCGCCAGCGCAGTACGCTAGGATAATCGCTATGCCTCTTTATTCCGGCAAGTCAAAAAAGAAAATCAGCAGAAACATCAGAACGCTGATGAGTGAGGGCAGGCCGCAAAAGCAAGCTATCGCTATCGCAATGTCTAAAGCTGGAAAGTCAAAAAAATGAAACAGGTATGGGATAAAAAGCGCCCCAAAGATTTGGGTAAGCCAAAAGAACTATCGCCAGCAAAGAAAAGAGCGGCAATGAGAGCGGCTAAGAAAGCTGGTCGCCCATATCCAAATCTTATTGACAATATGAGGGCGGCTAGATCATGACGCTGAAAAGGCATCAGAACCCATCCGGCGGCCTAAACGAAGCAGGCCGCAGACACTTTGAACGTAAAGAGGGTGGCAATCTAAAGGCGCCAGTAAAGTCCGGCACCAATCCGCGCCGGGTATCTTTTGCCGCTCGGTTTGCCGGGATGAAGGGCGACATGAAAGACAGCAAAGGCAGGCCTACCAGACTTGCCCTAGCATTAAAGGCTTGGGGCTTTGGATCAAAAGAGGCGGCGCGTAACTTTGCACAGAGGCACAAAAAGACATGAGCTATTCACCAGAACATATTTTGAAACGCTATGAGATGGCACAGCGCCGCAAGGATAACTGGCGCCAGATCTATGAAGATTGTTATGAGTTCGCGTTGCCTCAGCGCAATTTGTATGACGGTTATTATGAAGGCGGTGGATCGCCGGGTCAGAACAAGATGGCTCGCGTGTTTGACAGCACCGCCATCAATAGCACCCAGCGCTTTGCCAATCGCATTCAATCTGGTTTGTTCCCACCTTACGCAAACTGGTGTCGCCTAGAACCCGGCTCCGATATCCCGGCGGCTCGGCGCTTAGAGGCGCAAGCCGCCTTGGATATCTATGCAGACAAAATGTTCTCGCTATTGCGTCAGACTAATTTTGATTTGGCGATGGGTGAGTTTCTATTAGATCTGGCGGTAGGCACCGCCGTGATGTTAGTTCAGCCCGGTGATGAGGTGACGCCGATTAGGTTTACCGCTGTGCCGCAATATTTGGTGGCTATCGAAGAGGGCGCCCACGGCAAGGTGGACAACATCTATCGCCGCATTAGACTGAAGGGTGAAGCAATCACACAGCATTGGCCTGACATTGAGATCCCTGAACGGTTACAGCGCATCATTGAAGAGCATCCGACCAATGAAATTGAAATGCTTGAGGCGACTATCTATGAAGCTGATGAAGGCGAATATTGCTATTATGTGATCTGGCCTGAAGGCAAAGACATCATGCTAGAGCGCAAGATGAAATCTAGCCCTTGGATTGTGGCGCGATATATGAAGGTAGCAGGCGAGGTGTATGGTCGTGGGCCATTGGTCACAGCAATACCAGACATCAAGACGCTAAACAAAACGCTAGAGCTGTTGTTGAAAAATGCCAGCATTAGCATCGCCGGGGTATATACAGCGGCAGACGATGGTGTGCTGAACCCACAAGCGGTAAGCATTAGACCCGGCGCAATTATTCCAGTAGCAAGAAATGGCGGCCCACAAGGTGAGAGCCTTAGAGCATTGCCGCGTACTGGTGATTTCAATGTTAGCCAGATCGTGATTAATGATCTGCGTATGAACATTAAAAAGATTATGATGGATGACACCCTACCGCCGGACAATATGTCAGCGCGGTCAGCCACAGAGGTGTCGCACAAGATATCTGAGCTAGCTCAGAACCTTGGGTCTGCTTTTGGTCGGTTGATCAATGAGACAATGATCCCTTTGATTTCTCGCGTCCTATATGTAATGGATGAGCGCGGATTGATTGAGATGCCGCTCAAGGTCAATGGCCTAGAGGTAAAGGTAACGCCAGTCAGCCCGATTGCTCAGGCGCAGAATTATGGCGACATTGAGAAGATTATGCAGTGGGTTCAGATTGCATCGAGCCTTGGGCCTGATGGTCAAATGGCAGTACGCACATCATCTATCCCAGATTATGTGGCTGACAAGATGGGCATTCCGGCAGATCTAAGAACAACGCCGCAAGAGCGGCAACAGGCGGCAGAAATGGCGGCGCAGATGGCGCAGGCCGCCGCACAGCAACAGGGAATGTTGCCACCAGAAGGTGAACAGATGCCACCAGAGGGAGCTATCTAAATGGATGTTGAAGGTTGGGAAGCACTCAGGACAGTAGAGCCTGAGTTGCGTAGAGACGTTGAAGATATGAAGGATGACGTGGATCGTCTATATCTTCGCGTGTTTGGGTCTGAGGATGGTCAACAATTATTAGAACATTTAAGATCGCAAACGATTGAGCAACCCACTTGGTACCCCGGTGAGGAAGCCTCACACGGTTGGGCTAGAGAGGGTCAAAACAGTATTGTTCGAGAGATCGAGCGCAGAATGAAAAGGGCAAGACACTTATGAGTGATGAAACCGAAGGCTTGATGGCCTCCGCTACTCTGGAAACAGAAGGCGAAGATAACCAGCAGGCAGAGGCCGGAATTTCCCATATACAGCCAGAGCCGCAAGAGGCATCTGCTGAAACCACCACCGAAGCCGAGCGACCAGAATGGTTGCCGGAAAAATTCAAGACAGGCGAAGATCTCGCCAAAGGCTATGCTGAATTGCAAAAAAAATTCAGTCAAGGCAAACACAAGGCGCCAGAAGAGTATGACGTTAGTGCGTTTGCTGACGCCAACATCCCAGAAGATGATGAGCTGTTCAATACCTATAAGGATTGGGCAAAAGAGAATGGCATTAGCCAGAATGCGTTTGAAGAGCTAGCCAGCAAGTTTGTGGAGATGGCTGGGGCTGAAGCGGATATGGCTGAGGTTTCTTATCAGGAAGAATATAAGAAGCTGGGCAATAATGCTGATGCTATCATCAAGTCTATGACTGAATGGGGTCAATCCTTAGTTCGCAAAGGCGTCTGGGGTCAGGATGATTTTGAAGAGTTTAAGATTATGGGCGGCACAGCTCAGGGCATCCGCGCTCTTCAGAAGATCAGAAGCTACTATGGCGACCGTTCTATTCCGATTGATGTGGCACAGCCAGAAGGTGCGCCATCAAGGGATGAGCTAACCGCAATGGTGGCAAAGCCAGAATACCTAAACGATCCGATCTACCGGGCAAAGGTAGAGAAAATGTTTGAACAAGTTTACGGTACTCAGGACTATCAAGCTATGTAAAATGAGTGGGGTGTTTACACGCCCCACTTTTTCTATTATATTTTCACTTGACAGATAATCGTCATTCGACCTGTCGCCCACGTTTGGGGGCGTAACGTTTATGCCCAAGTGACAGCCCGGCATCGGATACCTGACGCGATCATAGTATTTAACTTTTTATGAAAGGATCGAGAAATGGCAGTAGGCATTTCCAATGCTTTCGTTCAAATGTTCGATGCGGAAGTCAAGCAGGCGTATCAAGCTAATCGCGCCCTTGCTGGACTAGTTCGTGAGCGTTCAAATGTCGAAGGCAATCAGGTGAAGTTTCCGAAGATCGGAAAAGGCACCGCAACTGTCCGCGTACCGCAGACAGACGTTACCCCTCTGAATGTTACCTATTCACAGGTTACAGCTACGATGTCCGACTACATCGCCGCTGAATATTCAGATATCTTCAACCAGCAGAAAGTAAACTTTGATGAGCGGCGCGAGCTGGTCACCGTTGTTGGTTCTGCTATTGGTCGCCGTATGGATCAGCTCGTCATTGACGCACTGAACGCGGCTTCCTCACCATCAACCGTTGGCACCGATATTGGCGGCGTAGGCACCAATATGAACCTTGCCAAACTGTTGGCCGCTAAGAAAGCATTGGACACTAAGAACGTACCTTCCGAAGGTCGCGTTATGTTGATCCACGCTAATGGCCTGTCCTCATTGCTAGACGAAACTGAGCTGACCAGCTCTGACTTTGCTAGCGTTAAGGCACTGGTACAAGGCGAAATCGACACCTTCCTTGGTTTCCGCTTTGTTACTCTTGGTGATCGTGACGAAGGTGGCTTGCCGCTTCCATCCACTCGCTCTTGCTTCGCATTCCACCGCGATGCAGTAGGGATGGGCATTGGCATGAACCAGCGTTCAGAAATCAACTATGTAGCTGAAAAGACATCCTTCCTCGTGTCTTCAATGTTCTCTGCTGGTGCAGTAGCCATTGATGACGAAGGTATCGTCAAGATCAGCGCAACCGAGTAAGAGAGGAGACTATATTATGGCTTTCGCATCTTCAGGTTGGAATGTTATTGGTGCTTCAAAGAAAGGCAATGCGCCTTCGATGTACACCTATACATCTGCTGACGCTATCGCAACTGTGAACACAAGCGGATATTTCAATGACTTGTCAGACACTCTGTCAGTCGGCGATATCATCTTCGTTCACGACAGCGCAACCCCAACGATGTCAATCGTTATGGTGGCGTCAAATGCTTCTGGCGTTGTTGACGTGACCGATGGCACCGCCATCAGCATGACTGACAGCGACTAATATATTGGTTGGGGCGGCACCGCCGCCCCTTCCTTCACTTAGGAGTGGACTATGGCCTCTGGCGACACAAAACTATCTATCTGCTCCGATGCGCTCATCATGCTAGGCGCATCACCTCTTTCAAGTTTTTCTGATGGCACAGATGAGGCTCAGGTTGCTGACCGTCTTTATGACGATGTGCGCGACACTCTTCTGATGCAATACCCATATAGCTGGACACTAAAGAAAGTACAGGTTGCCCGGTTACTCGATACCCCGATCAACGAATGGAAATATAAGTATCAGCTCCCCGGCGACAGGCTGGGATTGCCCAAAGCGGTATTTCCTACCAGCGCAGTATCAGAGCGCCCGGTGCGTGATTATGAAATCTATGCTGGTGGTTTATATACAAACCTAGAGACTGTTTATATTGATTATCAGTATCGGCCTGATCCTACTGATTTCCCACCATACTTTGTGAGATTGCTAAAGACAGCACTGGCGGCTGAGTTTGCTGAACCAATTACCGACCAGCTCACCAAGGCTGATTACTATCATAACAAAGCCTATGGCCCCCCATCTGATAATATGCGTGGCGGCTTGGTTCGCGTTGCTATCAATATTGATGGCATCGACAAACCAGCGCAAAGCATACAGGAATTTCCGATATCTGACATAAGGTTCTAATATGAGCCGCATCATCCAGATCCAAAATGATTTCACGGCAGGCGAGCTTGATCCGAAGCTCCGCGCCCGGACTGACATCACGCAGTATGCGTCTGGCCTGACCACAGCTCGCAACGTGTCTATCCAGCCACAAGGCGGCGCCAAGCGCCGTGACGGCACAAAGTTTGTTGCCGCGCTAGATAGCGGAGCTGGTACGGCTGTGCGGATGGTGCCATTTGAGTTTAGTGTGACCGACAGCTATATGCTGGTGTTCACACCCGGCAAGATGTATGTGTTTAAGGATGGTGCGCTCATCACTAACATTAATGGATCGGGCAACGACTATCTAACGGTTGCCGCATTAACTAGCGCCATCTTGCCGGAAATGAATTGGGTGCAGTCTGCCGATACGGTGATTGTGGTGCATGAGGATCTTGCGCCACTAAAAATCGTACGCGGCGCTACTGATGCCGATTGGACAGCCAGCACCATTACTTTTACCCACGTCCCAAAGTATGCGTATGACCTAGACACGCATGAGCCACAATATACAATCACGCCATCAGCCACTAGCGGCAACATTACGATTACGGCATCAAGCGTGACGACCGATAACGGCACAGCTCAGGCTGGAACTAGCAACACAATTACGCTAAAGGCCGCATCAAGCTATACATCAGATGATCAGCCCAATGGGATGTTTATTCGGATTACATCAGGCACTGGTGCTGGGCAAGTCAGACACGTTGAGGATTATGTGGCATCAACTAAGGTGCTGACTGTTTTCCCAGCGTGGGACACGGCGCCGGATGCCACAAGTCAATATTCGGTCAAGGCATTTGGCACCGCTATGGTTGATGAATATTTTAATGTGCTGTCTGGTTTTGGTCGCGCAAGGGTGACTGAGTATGTTAGTGACACTGAGGTCAAAGCCTATGTGGAAATACCATTCTTTGATACCAGCGCAATAGTCAGCGGCAACTTTGAGACAGAACACGGCTACGAGGATGTGTGGTCAGCCACTAGAGGCTACCCAAGATCTGTGACATTTCACGAAGGTCGTTTATATTTTGGCGGCACAAACAGCAGGCCATCAACGCTATACGGTAGCCGGGTATCAGATTTCTTTAACTTTAACCCCGGCGAAGCGCTAGACGATGACGGCGTTGAAGCCACGCTAGACACTGGCACATTTAATGCGATTGTTGATATTTACTCTGGTCGCCATCTGCAAGTGTTTACAACAGGCGGCGAGTTCTATGTGCCGCAAACATTGGATGAGCCAATTACGCCCAGCAATCTTATTGTTAAACAGCAGACCGGGTTTGGCATCAAGCCGGGCATCCGGGTGCAGAACGTGGACGGCGCCACCATTTTTGTGCAACGACAAGGCAAAGCCCTGCAAGAGTTCTTGTTTACCGATACGCAAAACGCATACACATCAGCAAAGATCTCATTGCTGTCATCGCATTTGCTAAAGTCACCAGAGGAAATGGCGGTGCGTAAATCCACTGGTACCGATGAAGGTGACCGCCTGTTAGTGGTAAATGGTGACGATGGGTCGATTGCGTGTTATACATTACTAAGATCGCAGAATGTCATTGCGCCATCTGAATGGACAACCGATGGAGAGTTTGTAAATGTCGGGGTTGATGTTGATGATATCTATGTGGTGGTCAAACGCACGGTCAATAGTGTCACGGTTTATTATGTCGAATTATTTGATAGCACAGTATTGCTTGACTGCGCCAAAACAGGGGGCGCGGCATCGTCTGTCACGATGGATCACCTTGAAGCTGAAACAGTTAAGATCATTCGTGATGGGATTGTGGAGCAAGACCAAACTGTGCCTGCAACGCCGTTTACGATCACGTTTGCTACGGCGGCGTCTGAGAGCTATCAGGTCGGCCTTAACTTCACGCCGGAAGTAAAGACACTGCCAGTGGAGCCAAGGCTACCCAGCGGCTCTCTAAAGGGCTTTAAGAAGAGAATATTTGAGGTGAATGCTGAATTGTTTGAAACACAGGCGCTAACGATCAATGGCAAAGAGGTTCCATTCCGGCGGTTTGGATCTGAGGTTCTTGATGATGATGTGGCTGAGTTTACAGGAATAAAGACATTGCACGGCATTCTAGGTTATAATTATGATGGTCAGATTACCATAGGCCAAACAGTACCGCTCAAGATGACACTCTTGGGCATAGATTATAAAGTGAGCGCAGGACAGTAAAATGGGTGCAGGATTAGCCGCCGCAATGGCATCACCGGGGTTTGGTTACGCAGTATCTGCCGCCAGCTCTATGTCGCAAATGATGAGCGCTCGCTCGCAAGCCAAAGGGCTTGCGGCGCAAGCGACTATGGCTAGAATACAAGCCAAACAGGAAAGCCTTAAATACAAAGCGCAAGGCGTTCAAGTTATGGACAATATTCTAAGGACGCAGGCGGCTATTGTTGCCAGAGCCGGGTCTGGCGGCATTGACCCATTCTCAGGTAGCGCATTAAGATTAGCTAGATACGCGGCGGCTAAAGGCGTTCAGGAATTGTACACGGTTCAAGACAACGAATTAATCACAATGCGTGGCGGTGAGATGCAAGCGGCTCAGTATATGCAACAAGCTAAGTCTACTATGAAGGCTGGAATGATTGGTGCGTTTACATCATTTGGAACGACAGCTTATAAGTTTGGTTTGATTGGTGGGCCGACAACACTTGAGCCTGCTATCACATATGGCAGAACAACTGGCATAGCTACGCCATACATACCGAGGGGTCTATAATGGCAGAGCTACCACGTTACAGACCGTTAGGCGTTTCTATTGGCAGTATGCCATCAGTTAACTTTATTCAAACTGGTGCGGCTGAGGCTCAGGTCTATGACAATATCAGCAAGGGTCTAAATGCTATATCCGAGTTTGTTTATGAGCGAGCTGTGGCTGAGGCAGAGATTGCGGCTGTTAAGTATGGCGCGGAGATTGCGCCAAGCGTCAAACAGCTTGAGGAAGCTAGTCGCACTGGCATTACCATTGACCCTGATCTGCCGGATGGCTTTACTATCTTCGATCAGAAAGCTCGCAAGACTGCCATTGACGTAATGCAAACCAATATGGAAATTGCGGCTCGCAACGAAATCAGCGCTCTTAGCATTCAAGCTAAAGACACCGATATGTCGGCTGATGAGTTTCAGCTTCAGCTCAATGGGATTATTGACGGTTATAGCTCTGCGCTTGGTCAGGTAGACCCGGTTGCGGCAGTTAACTTACAGGCCGCAATCGCGCCTGTTTCTAATAGCAAGCTCATCACCCACGCCAATGCAATGGCGGCGAAAGCTGAGGCAAGAGAGAAAGTTGCTGTATCTATTGGCGTTGATACTATTATTAATAGCGTTCCTGATATTGTGGCGGCTGGTAATCGTCTAGCCCCAGATAAGACAATAGTAACCATTGATGATTCTCTTGCGCTTGAGAGAGAGCGAATTGCTGTATTATCTTTTGCCATAGAGGATGAGGCATTTCTTAGCACACGCCTAAAACAATTTGATGATGCTGTAAATGAAGCCAAAGCCCAATACGTTGTGGACTGGATCAGAGATTCGGATTCACCTCTTGACGCTGTCAACCAGCTTACTACTGGTGATATTAAAGATGAAAACGTAGCCATTCTTGTGTCGCAGATGTCGCCTGAGCAAGCTGAATTTGCATTTGGCAAAGCTCTATCCGCGTTGTCTGATGAACAAAGTGTTATCGCGGCTAATGACGATAGGGATGAAAAAGCTAGAAAAGAAAAAGTTGATGGCATCAAGGCAGATATTATTGACGCTAGGATTGATGGCGATCCTGATGCCGAATTAGCCTTTATCGAAAGCCTACGCGAGATTGATGAGGATCTATACAGTACAGAACTTACTGTGTTTTATTCTGGCAAGAACATTATTGATAACAAAGATACTATTATATTCCTTGATGGTATGGCGGCTAGAGGCCAGCTAACCGAAAGTATAATCGTCCAACAAATTACTAACAGAGATTTATCCACAGATACAGCTCGTTCATACTATAGAATTTTGGAGTCACAGCGCGATAGTTCACATAACAAAGCAATGCAACTTATTCGTTCAGAGTTTAATGTGTCTGCTGTTACTGGCCTTGCCTTTAATCTTAACGATCCACAAGACATAAACAATAATCAGAAAGTTATTCAAGCTGAGTTAGAGTTGATTGAAGCGAAAAAAGCAAATGCGGATTTAGACGCAGTAGCGTGGGCAAAGTCATTTATTAAAGATAGTCGCGGTGAAAGTGTCGAATTGGCTGAAGGTGCTGGGCTTAGAATATTTGGGAATGAATATAAAAAGCTCACTAATTTCTTGAAGACCAAAGGCGTTGATCCAGAAGACAGAACGCAAGTTCTCTTAGCATTAGATCGGGCGCAACAAGATGGTGAGATTAACTCATTAGAGTTTAGCAATCTATTTAATATGTACGATGTGGCTGGTGGCAAATGAGTAGTGTATTTGATGAAGCGGTAAGAGTGTACGCATACGCTAGGACTGACGTTGATATGCAAGTCAGTATGGATAAGCTAGGCCGCGCTCGTATCGAGCCTAAGCCGCCAGAGGTAAGGGCTGACCTAGATACTCTTGAAACAGCGATGGGGCCAATGGCGGCATTTGCGCCAGATATTGATGTTGCACGAATGACCGGGGAACAATTTACCCCTGATGAGCAACAGCTACAAATCGCCGCTGGACTACCAAAGGGTATGGTTGAGGGCGCCTTGGGCATACCCGGCGATATCTATGGGTTGGTTGCGGCGGCTGGTAAAGCTGGCGCTTACTCACAGCTAAAAGAAATATTCCCGGAAGAATACCCAGAGCAATCCTTAATGGTGTTTGCTGAGGAGTTTGGTGAAATATCTAAGAGCTACGGCACAGAATATTTCTCTAGCAAGTTTGATGGCTGGTTAGAAAAGTTGCCAATATCTGAGGCCGCCAAAGAAGACATCCGGCTAGGGTCTGGCATTGGTCAATTCTTTAGCATCCCCGGCGCTGGCATTGCTACCGCCGCTGGCGTTAAGGGAATTAAAGCCGGAGCTAAGACAGTTGCTAGCGCCACTCAGGAATTTATTGAAGGCGCCCCAGCTCGCGTAGCCGCAAGGCAAGCTGACAAATCTGTGCAGTTAAATGCTGGCGTAGATGTGCCTGCTGTTATTGATGAGGCTATTGTAGCTATGCAAAATCGCACACCGCCCATTGAGCGCGATGAGCTAGTTAATGTGTTAAGGCTAAGAGCTGATCAAATGCGGCTTGCCCCTAAAGACAGGATACAGCCATCAGGCGAAAAAATGTTTGACACGTCACCAGAAGCATATGTTGCAAATTTACCAGAGCAAGCTGAAACGCCAGTGCCTAGAGCCTTGCCTAATACCACCTTGCCAAAAGGTAATAGAGCGGCATTGCTAGTGGAAAAACAAGACATCATAGCGCAACAACTAGCAGAGCGAATGAAACCATACCTTGGAACGCCTGCACAATATTTTTATAATACAGGCCCAATCATTCAAAAGGCTGTTGATCTTGGTGTGCCAGAAGATGTCGCAAGGCAACAGTTAAAACGATTTGCTTTGAATTATGCGGCGACCAGCCCTCGCACAATGACAGAGCAAAATTTAAGAAACGCCTCACTTGTTACAGCTAAACAAGAAAGAGGTGTGCCGATTGAGGATGTTATCGGCCCCGGTGGTGAAGGCATGAACGAAAAGGGCTATCCTATGATGATAGGCCCATCTGGCATTCACAGAAAACTTGTAGACGCGGCGGCGGCAGAAGGAATAGATTTTAATACTAACCCTAAACCAGCCACATTTGCAGAAAACGTAGCTGGCAATCTTTCTGGGGTTACCGTAGACACCCACGCAATTAGAGGCGTTCTTGACGCAATGAATGAGATTGAACCCGGCTCAATCCCAGAAGGCTTCATCAAGAAAGAATTTAGAGATCAATATAAAAACGATCCATCCTCTCTTGACCCGGCTACGATGATAGATGACACGCTAGGCGATCAAATGGTTGATGGCACTAAAATGCAAACCGAGTATGCTGTTTTTTCTGATATATATAAAAAGGCCGCAGAGATACTTGGCGTTAGTCCGGCTGAGGCGCAATCTCTTGGTTGGTTTGGAAGCGGCGACAGAACAGGCTTGGCGTCAGAAATGAAAACTGTTGTTGATCTCATTGATGATCGTGTAGACGTTACCGCCAAAGCAACAGGCAGACCAAAAGAAGATGTGTTTATTGATTTCTTTTCTGGTAAAATACCGCTGTTATCCATTGGTGGCCTAACCCTGCTTGAAACAGGTAGCAGGCTGTCTAATGACGAAAGTGAGACTATGTAATGGCACGACCACCTAGAGATATCACCGCTCGCGTCAATGAGATGGTAGACGAAAAGGTAGCTAAGGAAACAGTCCAAGAGGCTGTTTTCAGAGAGCCTACGCCTGATGTTGCGCCAGAAATGGAACAGCCTCAGATGATAGACCCGGTGCTAAAGCCAGAAGAAAACCAAATGCCAAAGCTAATGGAAGTTGGTGGCAAAACCAATTTCATTACTAAGGGCGCCGAATGGCTTGCCAAACGTACAGCTCAGGCAGAAAAGAAAGTATTGCCACCATTACCAGATGAGCCTATCCAACGGCTTGGATCTAGCATTATTATTAAGCCAGCGTCTGATGAAGAAATCAAAGCTATAAATGAAGCGCTTGGCGGCGAGTTTTTAGATGGCGTCAATCTGCCTGAGATTGCTATGGGCGATGATCTGCCCACTCATGCTGAGTATTTAGCTAGAGTTAAAGACGCCAACGCCGAGCAATTTGATGCGGCACGGCGCGGCACCATTACCTATGACAATCTGTTAAAGATGGCAGAAAGTCAGGGTATGGAAGAGGCTATTAAATATTGGGCATTGCGAGCGCCGGGATCTGGTGAGACTGCTGAGAACTTACTAGCCGGAATGATCGCCGCCAGAAAGGTATCACGCACAGCGCAAGAAACATTATTGTTATCGAGAGCCGCAACTGACCCGGTTGAGAAAGAACAGCTATACACACGATTTGCCCAGCTCGTTACTCTTGAGAGAAATCTTTATGCCAATATTTCTGCTGGTGGCTCTGAGGCTGGTCGTACTATGAGAGCATTGCAGTTAGCGCAAGATCTAGGATTTGAAAAAGGCCGGGCGTCACAGCTTGAGGCAATGGACAATCTTATCTTTGGCGCAACTACGCTGGAAGATTTTGAGTATATGGGCGAACTATACTTAGCTTTGCCAGATGCGGCATCAAAGTCAAAGTTTGTCCAGAACGGCGTTAGAGCTACCACAATGGATGTCATCATCGAATCGTGGATTAACTCTATTCTGTCTGCGCCATCAACGCATATGGTTAATGTAATTGGTAACAGTAGTTTTATGGTGTTGCGTAGCTTCGAGCAAATGGCGGCTGGCGCTATTGGCAGAGCAAGGACAGCGGTTGGCATTGGCGGTAAAGACCGTGCCTTTATTCGTGATGGCATTATTCAATTAGATGCCATTCGTGAAAGTTTCTTTGATGCGGCGCTTGTAGCTGGCAAGGCATTTATTAAAGAAGAGGCGTCAGACGCCGTTAGCAAGATTGATGTCAGAAAGCCCAAAGCTATCCAGATGGGATCTGGCGAAGTTCTTAAAGAAATTAGAGATGGCAACATGATGGCGGCGGCAGTAAATGCGTGGGGCATTTACACGCGGATGGCTGGTCGTATGCTGATTACTGAAGATGAGTTTTTCAAAGCTATAGGCTATCGCGCCGCAATGAGAAAGTCAGCTCTTCACGCCCAGCACAAAGCATATGATGCGGCTTTAGAGGCAGGGAAAGACCCAGAAGAAGCATTTGCATTAGGTCGGGCTGAGTACGACAGGATCTTAAACACAGAGCCAGAGGACATTGTCCGAGACGCGAAGGAAGCCGCTAAAGAGCTTACATTCCAGAACGACATTAGTGGATTTCTTGGTGACCTTCAGGCTGGTGCCACGCATCCAGTTGTTAAGTTATTTATGCCGTTTTACAAAACGCCAGCTAATATTGTTAAGCAAGTGTTAGCTCGTAGCCCCCTTAGAGCTTTACACAAAAATCTTTATAAAAATATTTCGGCTGGCGGCGCCGTGGCTGATGCTGAGATTTCTAGGGTGGTAATGGGTAGCGCGGTTATGGGTTACTTTACAGGGCTTGCGTGGGATGGAAATGTAAACACAGACCAGCAAATATTGATTATTGGATCTGGGCCGACTGATCCGCAAACTAAGCAAGCAATGATGCGGATGAACCTAAAGCCATTCACCATTAATATCCGGCAAGAGGATGGCACATATAAAAGCGTTTCGTTTAATCGTCTTGACCCCATATCCGGCACATTAGCTATGGCGGCAGACTTTGCTTATTATATGGGTAGGCACACAGATGAGCCAGACGATACAAGCTGGATGCAATATGCCGCTGAGGTGCCACTTGAATTAGCATCTGCCGCTGTTCTTAGCACATATAATTATATGTTAGAGTTTCCAGCATTGCAGGGCATCGCCGAGCTTTCCACTGCATTAGCTAATTCAGACGAAGAGGTGCAAGTTGAAAACTTAACTAAACTGTTTGGCGAAAAATTTGCTTCTGCCGCATTAGCTGTATTCCCTACAGTATCATCTGCGTCAGCCGCAGTTGAGCGCGAGATAGCGCCGACTGCGTCTAACACAATGTTACCGCCAGAGGGATTGTTTGGCGAAGACCCGACAATGTTACATCCAATGTTTCAAGGGTTCTATACCGCATTGCAAAAGGCCAAAGCTCGCAATCCATTCTTTAGCGATCAGGTGCCGCCAGCTCTTAACATCTGGGGTGAAAAGGTTAAATCCACAGACCCAGCTATGCCATTTGAATGGCTGTCACCTATTCGGGTTCAGAACGCAAAGTATGAGGGTATAGACAAAGAGCTGATGCGTTTGGGCGATGGCGTGTCTATGCCGCCCAAAACGATTAGCGGCGTCTTGTTAAATAATGAACAATACAACCGTTGGATTGAGCTAGCTAATACGCTGGATGCGTCAGGTAGAAAGCTACCGGGGATGGCTGGTTATAACGAAGATAATACTTTGTTAGCCACTCTAAACAGAAACATCCAGACTGATGCCTATAAGAATTTAGACGATGAGAAAAAGTTGGAATATATAAAGACACTGGTTTCAACTTATTACAACGGTAGCGGAAACAAGTTTGTGGGCGCAAAGCGGATTTTGCTTGGCGAATATCCAGATCTTCTCAAGAAGGTAGAAGCGGCGAAATAAATAGGGTATACTGCACACCAGTGAGGTAACAGATGGCAGACTATAACATTAACGCAGTGACACGCCGTGTCGTGTTTACAGGTTCAGCAGGCGTTGGGCCGTATAGCTTTACGTTTGAGGTGTTAGATCAAAACGATCTGGCGGTATACTTTAACACGACTAAGCTGACGCTGACGACTGACTACACCGTTTCTATTGCGGCTAACGGCACCGGGTCTGTGACTATTGTTGTTGGCACCAATGTGCCTACCACGCCTGATGCGGATGATACGATTATTATCGTGGGCGCCAGAGACATCGAGCGCACCACCGACTTTGTTACCGCCGGGGATCTTCGCGCCTCAGCTCTTAACGAACAGCTTGACGGCCTGACCATCTTCGATCAACAGATTGCAGAAGAGCAAAAGCGCACATTGCAAGCCCCGGTCTATGACCCAGCTCACGTTGATGATGGCGGCACATTAGATATGACGTTGCCAGCTAAGGCGGCTCGCGCTGGTAAGTATCT
>Ga0208767_1000484_pt1 | contig 32691 bp, 48 predicted proteins | sample VirMetDEL_Mar_21_FD_184514 | JGI IMG/M metagenome (GOLD analysis project Ga0208767, IMG submission 184514) | Aqueous microbial communities from the Delaware River and Bay under freshwater to marine salinity gradient to study organic matter... | ecosystem: Environmental > Aquatic > Marine >... | reverse complement strand
CCTGCAATGCGCCTGTTAAATCATTTGTCATTTTGTTGCTCCAAAATTGCTGTCATACCAATCGTGCAAGACATTCCAAATTACTACATCGTCAGATCCGTTAGGGTTTATATGCCCCAAATACCTTGATGCGCTTAATGATGACCCATCACAGTAACAGTCGCCGCCAGTCACATCGCAATCCTCTATTGCTGTTTGCCCATTATACATTGGCTTTATAGAATGAACCTCAATACCATGCGCGGAAAACCTATGACAGCTTCTTCCATGCTCAAAATCATCCCAAGGGCAATACTTACCATAGTCATAATTTTCATTATATTGCTGCCCATGGAAATGAACTCCGTTTCTGGTTTCTCTATGTATTAAATACCAAAAATATTGAATAAACCCAACTTCAACAAACTGCATCTTTTTATATATAAAATTTTTACTATCTATCATCACTATACTCCTTCAATATCTCACTTACTTTGCTTTGCAGGGGCTTCCAGTGGGTAGCCCACGATGGTAAGTAACCTTTATATTTATACACCTCTGTCCCGTCTGGGGTACCATTCGTAATAATACAAAAGGTTGTTCCGTCAAATTCCTCAATTTCCTTCCAATCATCATCAATAGCCGCATCCAATACTCGAAGGGCTAGTTCGTTAATTTGTTTTTGTAAGTTCATGCTGTCCTCTTATTCCATCTATGGTTTTCGTTAAATTGAGTTTGTTTGTTTTCAAGGTGTTTAGATATATCTCCGCTTCCTTGATTTCCCTGCCTAGTCGCTTTTTTTGCTCCTGTAGCTTTTCCAAGACATTTGCCATTTGTTCATCCCTTAATTATGAAATTTTCGTAATCTTTTATGTACTTCCACTCATCGGTACTGCGCTCCTCCGGTATCTTTTTAACGATGTTGATATAAACACTACGCTCAAAAGGTGGCTTGCCGTTCCTGTCGATTATCGTGGCAATATCGCATGGCTCCGGCATACCGCCGATATGTTTGATGTAATATCGAAAGCCCTGCCTAATCTGGTCTATCGTGTAATCCCCTAATGCTATTTTGAAAATTCTCCCCATGCTCTCCAAGGCCTCCGGTTCTTTGCCGAATATCCGCAATGTTTGAAACAAATCGAACAAGATAACATCAACCGCTTTTTGCGATTCCTCACAGTGGGTAAGCGTTAAGGCTGTCTCCCCGGCTTTTGATAATGGCCTCTTTAGCTCGGTTTGTTTTGCTGGTAGCGGTGTTAGTGTTGTCATACGTGCCCTCCATAAGTTTGGTAAAACTGCTTTCCTGTAAGATAAAATCTAAGTCTGCTCGCCATCCGCTGTTGTTCTTGCCCAAACAGAAATCACTCCGTTCCAGCTTTTCAAGCGCGGACTTCCAGCCATCCATGCCGCCACAATCTTTCAACCTCGCTCGTATTTTTGATTTCCTAGCGTTCGTAAGCTTCTGTGCAATTGGCAAATCGTGTCGCTGTGCAACCTGATTGTATAAATCAATAATCAAATCGAAATCACACCCTCTTTCTGTCTCTGTCTCTGTCTCTGTCTCTGTCTCTGGGGTTACGGTTTTGTTACGGACGGGATACGGATTAGTAACAACCTCGTTACATTGGCTGTCACCTTTACTTTCCAGAACCTCTAAAAATCCAGCCTGTTCTATTTCATCGATGCAGTCTTTGAAGGTTTTTAAGTCCATTCGTAATCGAAATGTAATGCGTTCGTAACTGTCTTGTATCAGACCCGATACAGGATCTTCATCTTCACTGGCAAGCAGCCATAACATTGGTAATAAAGCCCTCGCTTCTGCGCTCATCATGTGAAACTCATAGTTATCAAGCATGGTTTTATGAAACCGTATCCATGGCGGTCTTCTGTCTTTGTATGATTGGTGTGATGACCAGTTTGTAACTCTAATCATTTGTTCTCATCCCCATTTGAATTTCATGTTCTAGTCGGTCTACGCATAAAGAAACGTTGCTGTTAATCTCGTATCCGGAAAATCGAATAGTCTTAATTCCGTTTTCCAGAAAATATTCGTCTCTATTTCTGTCGTATTCTTTTTGCTCATCGGATGTGTGGAATTCTTGCCCATCACACTCCACGCATATGTTGTTGAACAGCCTAGGAGGCCACACACGCCCCCTAATGGGATAACCAATAGATCGTATGATAAAATCAGCCCTGTAACGTCCTACGCTGCACTGTGGAAATATAAAGTTACCTTCACCACAAGGCTCTAATCCGTTCGTAACCAATACAAAGCTATTGCGTCTTAAACACTCGTTTAAAAACATGCTTTCAATTGGGCTGTCCGTTATCTTTCCGGGGTTTACCGTTATCTGCGGTATAGATTGATCTATTTTTCTCATGCCGCCCTCGCAGGGTTCTTGATGAGCTTCATGCCCTTAGTTGATGTGTTGTACTCATTGCATAATGATCTAAGCTCTTCACGCTTGCGTGTTGATGTCATGATCTCTGGTAGTTCAACGGTGCAAATACACTCTGTTTCGTCCATAATTAAAAAATACTCAGTCATACCATTCCACCTTTATTCCTGCTGTTTCGCGCCATAACTTCTGTGCTTCGCATTGCCATATATGTGAGTCATCCTCGTAAAGTGCATCCCATAGACCCTTTAAGAGATTGTCTAAATCTGGTGTTTGCAGGTGAGGGGTTAAGTGCATTTCTTTTTTCTTGCGCTTAGGCCATGATTTCGGGATAGGCATAAAGAACGTAACCTTACATCCATCAGGAAGCTGAACGCCTTTAGTGCGGCACTCATCCTTAAATGCGCGGTAATTCATTACGATTGGACGCTTTTTCCATTTATCAGAGCGCGTCATGCGTGGTTTTGCTGTCGGCTCTATATCGTATTCATGACTTTTTCTTTTTCCCATTTCCTGCCCCGCGTTTGTGTTGATCTTTGAACCATCCGTGATGGCCGGTTATTGATGCGATGTCCTCTAATTCTTGGTATTGGCTGTTGTTGAACTCCGGATACCCCTCCGCTTTTTCCGTTGGTAGCTCCGTAATTTTCTTTTCCATTTTGAAACCTCCCTGTTTTTTATTTGACATATCCAGTGTAGTTGTGGATAAGTATATTTATTATGTAATTAGTATTAAGTGGTGAGGGCTAGAAAGCTCTGGCTTGTGATGGCTTGTGTTCATTGCATCCCCACGCAATAAAACCCCGTTGCTGTTGGCGCAGCGTTGGGGTTATATAATTCTGATTTGTCCGTCCGATATGGCGGATAATGCCTTTGCAAGAGCTAGCGAACCCGGCTTCTTACCGTTCGCTACTTCACAGAGGTAACCTGCTGCAAAGCCTGTCATTTTTGACAAGTCTTTGAAGGTGTATTTCTGTGCCTGCTTAAAAGTATTTATATCCATGAATTAAAATTCTCATATAGAGAACTAACTGTCAATAGAAAAGTTCTCTATTAGACCAATGGAGTTAATAAATGCTTTATGCAATAGATTCACTTATGGAAGATGCGCACGATCTAATCACAATAGGGGTCACGACAACCATAAAAAAACATGGTGTCAGCCAGTCCGCTTTAGCGGATGGAATAAATGTATCCAAGGGATATATAAGCGAACTTATAAACAAGAAAAAAGACAAGCGATGGAACAGCACTTTGTTACAGCAGATTGCGGACTTTATCGGTATTGAACCATTAGAAATATATCAAGCTGCTCTAGGTATGAATGAGGAGCAGGAAATGCTTTTAGAAGCTTATGCGGAAGCAGACGATGGCGAAAAGTATATGATGATGGTTACGGCAAAGGCTTTGCTTGAGAAATACAAAAACCATAAGGATAAAGCTGCCGAAGCACTTGAAAGAGCAACATCGACAGATGACCAGGAGGAATGATGGGATATTTTATATGTATTGCTATTGTCTTCTCGATATTTATATCCGTAGACGCATTCGCGGCAGATGATTTCGACCGCATATATATCGCTAAGAAAGCTGTTAAAATGCATCTGAAAGATCCCGATAGCGCAAAGTTTGAAAATGTTTTCGTTAACATCGCTAACGTTAAGGGTTCAAAGATACCTATGGTCTGCGGATACGTGAACTCGAAAAATATGCTTGGCGGCTATACAGGATATAAACGCTTTGTATCATCCGGCTTTGCAGAATTGACAGTGATAGAAGGTCAAATGGATGATTTTTTATCTCTATGGAATTCAGTTTGCGAGTAAGATGAATAAGAAAACAAAAGACAATAACAACCAAGAAATTCACGCAAAAGAAACCAAAGGCGGATTCCAAAGGCTGGCGCTATCCAAGGACGATATCAATACACTTAGGGATTTCATAAAAGTTGTAAAAGGCGGTGGTGGCGGTTATAATAATGGTATGGAAGCACGACTAAACAGCCTAGAAGATAAAGTTGAAGCCATGACCGATAAGGTCGTGGACAACAAAGTATTATTAGCAAAGATTGATGAAAAACTTAATCATATCCCCACAACTCTTCAGCTTGTTATTTCCATGTTTGCAGTATTTGGTGTCAGCTCTGGCTTAATACTTGGTGTTCTGTCGCTGTTTTAAGCTGCATCCTCAATAGACGCACAATAGCCATCTCTTTTTCTAATGATTCATTCATGCCTTTAAGTCTAAATAGCTTGGCTGCTGCTATGTGTGCAAATAATAATTCCCTTCTGTAATCCACCGGCATTACAATATCCCCCCTGTTAAAATGTATTAAAAAAATGTGAGAACAAAAGTAGAACATTTGTTCCCTAAGAGTCAACGTACTTTAGTATGTGGTATTAAATTATGGCAGAAATAGGTTGTTTCTTAGGCGGCTAATATTTTGTATTTTGATTGACCATCAATCGTCTTATAAGGCGGAAAGTACTTTGTTATCTCTTCATAGGAAAACATTATTCTTTCATTGTAGGTTTGGCCGTTTTTCTTTTGCACAGCTCTTATACTTTTCTTTGTGGCTGTACCATCAGCTTTAAATATACCGGCTTCTAAACGATACAGCTTTGGCAGCACCATAAATATCTCACCAGATCGATGGCCTTGTATCGTTATCTTCTTTGCATCAAATTTGTTCTGTAGATGGCATATGTATGCGCCGACTTCTTTATAGTCAGTTACTTTTGATAGATTGCTGTAGTGTCTAAGATAATACATAACCTGCTCAGCGCCCATATTATACTTGGTATCCTTTATTAAACTGCGCTCTCTATACCACTTTATTATATCAGGCACTCTACCCACGTTATAGTAAAGGATAGTGCCACCAATAGTGAAGAGAATGACGTTTATATCCTCTTCTGAAAGCGTCACGCTATCCAAAGCAGCGATAAATTCAGCCACGAAACCGTCAACACCCATCATCCATACACCGATTGTATAGAGAGTAAAAATAGGGCCGATTGCGTCAGCCATCTTCCATATGTTTTTGAGTAATTGCATCCCCCATTCATATCCGATTCCCCTTTTTTCGTTAAGTAATACCTTGAAGAGATTCGACTCCCGAACAGGTGAGATGTAAAATCAAGGCTCAACCGATTCCCACATAAACAGAGGAACTATGGCTAGGCTGTAGTCAACCTCGTGGCTCGGTTGGTGAAGGCGTCCGCTTTGTTTGGCGGATACCGCTTAGTTTGAGAGAGTAGCTACCTCTCTTACTACCCACAAATGCTGCGTGTAGTGGGTTACAATGCACATCAGCCGCGTTGTCCTAACCTTTTTGGCTATGGGCGCGTCTATAGCTAAAGGAGCGTTACAACATGTTTCGCATAACTTTAGCCGTTATTCTGGATTACAGACTAGCCATAGCAATATGGTTCGTGCTGAAAACATTATAACAGGAAGCGGGTGTCCTAACGGATGCCCGTTTTTTTACATCTTCACCTGTTCAAGAACCGAATAACACGATTATAGACCGCAGAAATCCTACGTTCAATAAAAAAGTTCTCAAATAGAGAAAAAAGCTATTGACGTGTTGTTCTCTATATGAGAATATTAGTTATCAAAGACAAACAAGACGGACACAAAACATGAATCTTATAAAACACATCCCATACGTGGTGCATAAACAAAGCCTTGTTGCTTTTATTGACGGCATCAGATTTGAAATTGTCCTTGACGATGCAATGTCAGGCAACAAACACAACACAGTTTATCACAATGACCTTGAGTACGATTTAAGCGAAGCAGATGTACACACACTGTACCTTAAGCTTGCGGATAATCTTTTCGCAACAATGAACCAAATCCACGAAGCAATCATGGAAGACTGGTCTGGCGGCGAACGTTCAGAATATTTGAACGAACTTGGTGACGAGCTTCTACACGAAAAAGAGATGTCATCACCTTACTATACAGGGAGGGTGTAATGAAATTTGACGTATTAAATAGATGGTATGGAGAGGTTCAGTTTACCGCAGATATCGACTGCGATGAAACTGAAATCAGCTCTATAAAACTCGGTCTGGCTGTCAAGTGGGGTGTTAAAAACAATGCCAACTTGCGGAATGCTGACTTGTGGAATGCCGACTTGCGGTATGCCGACTTGCGGAATGCCGACTTGCAGAATGCTGACTTGCAGAATGCCGACTTGTGGAATGCCAACTTGCGGAATGCTGACTTGTGGAATGCCGACTTGTGGAATGCCAACTTGCGGAATGCTGACTTGTGGAATGCCGACTTGCGGTATGCCAACTTGTGGAATGCCGACTTGCAGAATGCCGACTTGCGGAATGCCAACTTGCAGAATGCCGACTTGTGGAATGCCAACTTGCAGAATGCCGACTTGTGGAATGCCAACTTGCGGAATGCTGACTTGCGGAATGCTGACTTGTGGAATGCCAAAAACATACGCTTATACATACCAATATCGTTTGTAGGTAATGAAATTCGCACGGGATATGCGTATTGGGATGATGAAGTGCGCGTTATTCTTGGGTTGTTTTGAAGGTACAGAAAAGAAGCACTTGAAGCTGTTGGCAATAAATACGGCAAGCGTTCAAGCTACTGCCAGATGATACGCGCAGCATGTCGTATTGCACGAGAGCGTAAAATCATTAACCCAACGGAGGAAAAAGATGCAGCCTAAATTCTACGTACCAGTCTATTACGACACAAGAGATCAGCGCGTCATTAAATGGGCGCAAAGAAACCTCACAACGCATGAGCTAAACAAGGAAATCAGGTTATCGAATAGCGTAAGCTGGCCTAAAGGAAACGGCAACATAAGGGGCGGGGTGGTGTTTATGCTGTTCATAATAGCTCTACTTGCCGCATACGGGGTGCTGGCATGAGTGATGTACCAAACCAATTGCCAGATACTGTAGTGGCAGACAATGCAATGCTATCAGTCATAGAGCGTGTTGCATGTGATCCTAACTCAGACGTTGAAAAGCTTGAAAAGATGCTTGATATGCAAGAGCGCATCTTGGCCAAAAACGCAGAGATTGCATTCAATCAGGCTATGGCTCGTTTACAGCCTAAGCTTCCTGTAATCAAGAAGAGTTCAAAGGCGCATAACAGCACTTACGCGAAGTATGAGGATATAGACCCTAAAATAAGACCGTTATACACGTCAGAGGGATTTAGTATCTCATTCAATAGTAAGCGTGAAGGTGATTTGACCTATTACTATGGAACTTTGAAGCACTCTGAGGGGCATAGCGTTACGGCTGAAATTGATCTGCCAAACGATACTTCTGGCAGCAAAAACCCGATACAGGCTAAAGCTTCTACTATCACGTATGCCAAGCGCTATTTGCTTACCATGCTTCTTAATATCGTCACAACAGATGAAGATGACGATGGCGCTACAGGCGGAGCAAAGCTCATTACCGAACAAGAAGAGAAAGTCCTTTTGGATTTAATAAAGAGGTCAGGAGCAGATAAGAAAAAGTTCTTGGCACATATGAAAGTTGACGAGCTGAATAGTTTACCCTCTTCACAATTTAAAAAAGCCGAAAACGCATTAATGGCAAAAATAAGGGCAGGTAAGAAATGATAGTGCATGATGTTATACAGGGCTCTCAGGAGTGGCTTGATATAAGGGTTGGGGTTATTACAGCCTCAGAATTTAACAAAGTTCTAACACCTAAAACTAAGAAGCTATCAGAACAGGCAAAGTCCATAGAAAGAAAAATTGCTGCACAACGTCTTATTGAAGAGGATGAAGTTGAGTTTTTTGGCAATGCGTGGACAGACAGGGGTAATGAATATGAAGACGAGGCCGTATCTTTATATGAAATACTCAAAGAGTGTGAGGCGCAAAAGGTCGGTTTTATCACAAATGATGATCTGACTATCGGGTGCAGTCCAGACAGGCTTATAGGAGAAGATGGCGGTTTAGAAATTAAGTGCCCATCAGCGCATAACCATATCAACTTTCTATTAGATAAGAACGTTGAGGAGGAGTACAGGTGTCAAGTTCAGGGGTGCTTGATGGTGACTGGCCGTAAGTGGTGGGATGTCATGTCCTACCATCCTAAATTACCACCAGTCATTAAACGTGTAGAGCGCGATGAAGAATTTATAAACGCGCTTTCCGAGGCTTTAGAACAATTACTAATCAATATCAATGAAACAATAGAAAGAGTGGAGGCAGCATAATGGCTGGATCAGTAAATAAAGTAATAATCGTTGGAAATTTGGGTAAAGATCCGGATATCCGCACAATGCAATCAGGTGACAAGGTGTGCAACCTATCGATTGCTACCAGTGAAAGCTGGAAAGATAGCAACGGAGATCGTAAAGAGCGCACTGAATGGCATCGCGTGGTTATTTTCAATAAGGGGCTAGTAACTCTAGCTGAGAGTTACCTAAAGAAAGGCTCTAAGATTTATCTTGAGGGGCAATTGGAAACGCGCAAATGGACAGATCAGCAAGGCGTTGAAAAGTCCTCAACTGAGGTTGTTCTAAGACCATTCAAGAGTGAACTAACCATGCTTGATAGTAGGGGCGGTGAGTATGACCAGTCTCAACCCCAGGATAGCTACAATCAGGTAGATGAGCTTGAAGATGAAATTCCGTTCTAAGTTTATGGGGCTGCGGCGTGGAAAGCAGACACCCGCTAGTAAAGTGGTACGGTTCTGAGATGTCAACCGTGTAGCAGGAGTAGCGCCCTGCCAGCCCCACCAGAATAGAGTAACTACTGAACAAATACGCATCGCGTATATGTGAGGGTGGGGAACTTGATGTCCGTCTTGTTCCCCCACCTGCTCCCCGGAGGATTAATGATGCAAATGTGTTTAAACAAGCCGAATAGAGAAAAATTTCCTGAAAAGGCAAAACTAATAAAGCAGCTTAATTGCCTAACACCAAGATGGCATGGCTATCCGTGTTGTGAGGTTGTTGACCCTGCGCATTTTCGCTCTGGCTTATTCTTGGGCGCAAACATTAAAGACGATAAGTACATTAATCCGCTTTGCAGGGTTCACCATACTCTTCAAGGCCATATGGGCGAAAAGGCATTTTGGGGAGATAGATTGATGGATGCAAAGGTTCAATCACTACTCATACACATTGCTTACTTAAACAACGATATAGACGAAATGCATAGGCTATCGAGGTTATTCTAATGGAAGAACGTATAAACATTCAGACAGCGGATTCACTACCTGATGCCATTGCTAGAATACTTAGCACGGACATTACGTACCCTGCCGAGATCACCATACAGAAGCTAAATAGAAAAAGGTCTAACTCGCAAAATTCTCTTTACTGGAAATGGCTTACAGAAATATCACAGCAAATGGAAGTGCCTAACGAAGATGGGGTATTTACCAAGCTATCAAGAGAAGATTGGCACGATCTATGCCGCATGAAGTTTTTAGGTGTGAAGGTCATCAATCTAAGGGGAAAAGAGTTCCCAAGACCTGCCAAGAGTACAAAACAATTAAAAGTCGGAGAGTTTGCTGAATACCTTACAGAGATTGAATCACATTTTTTGCAAGAAGGTGTAAGGCTTACGTTTCCACAAGAATACGGACTAGCAATGGGGAAATCATGAATAAATACATAGATATATGCATATGGGCGATGATTGCAATGCTCGCAATAGCAACAGTGATGCACATTAATCAAGTTGTTGGTGCTGAGTTTTCACCGCAAGCGCAGATAGTCGAACATCACAGAAAGATGGATGATGAAAGGCTCACCAAGGCGTGTGTTAACGCACATCTTCAAGGTGATTACACAATGGAAGATTATTACTGTGATGCACTGGAAGAGCGCAAAGGCAACCTAACAATCACAGAAGAAGACGGAATAGTAATTATTAATTTTGAATAACCCCACAAGGGCTGCGTGCTGTTACGCGAACAGCAGCGGAGTGATGATCCGCAACAACGGTAAGCAATCTTACCAGCCCGCCAGATAACGACTGGTTCAACACGAGCGAGGATACAATGACCAAGATTGAAAAAGTAAAGCAGAAGATAGCGGATGCGCGAATAAGGCTAGGTGTTCTAAGCAACAAAGATTATCCGAACAACAAATACGAAACAATGGGCGGTGCTGACATTGAAACAATCCAAGCCTGCCTAATCCTAGCGCAAGAGATTAGCGAGAAGGGTATGTATTGGAAGCCGATTGAAAGCGCGCCGAAGGATGAGGTGGTTTTCTTGAAATTGGAAGATGAAACCCTAATAAAGGCTTCTTTGCGGGGCGGCTTTATGGATAGTGACGGTGAAGATTGTTTTTGCTGGGTCGCAGAACAAGAATACTTCCCAGAGTGTTGGAGTTGCGGGGAATGTTATGAATATAACGCAGATGGTAATAGGTCTATCCACCCAACCGCATGGCAACCTTTACCAACGAACACAATACTTGAACTACTAGAGAAGATAGGTGAGTGAGATGGCAGAGTTTATAACAAATGCAATTATTGAAAGCGTGTCTATTGATGACGCAGATAGAGGGCTGTTAACGGCTTGGCTTCATCTTAATTATGATGGTTCTGGTCAAGGGTTTGGCGGTCATGCGCTGTACTTGCCGAGCAATTTTAAGGCACATGAGGTTAAATCCTATGCAGGACATTTTATATGGCGTTGCATGGAAATTGCAGGTGTAAGTTCTTGGGATAAAATTAAAGGAAAAGCAATTCGCGTCAAAAAGACGGATGAATTCGGCAGTATTATAGCCATAGGACACATCACAAAAGACGACTGGTTTAATCCAAGCGAGGATTTTTCAAATGACTAAAGACATAGAAACACTAAAGGCTCTTGTTGAAGCAGGTAAATATTTCCCTGATATGAAAGAACTAGAAAATGTTGGCTATTGCAAGCTTTGTTACAAAGAACCAAAAAAGATGCCGCAATATAACAGGGGATGTATAGAGGTTCCTTATTGGAGTAACGGACAATGGGGACAAGGTGAAGATGCTGCACGTAAAATCTTAGAGTTTATTACCCAAGCAGCCAATTCACGACAAGCCCTAAAATCCGTTATTGAGGAGAACGAGAGTATGAAAGCGGAGAATAATAAGCTTAAGTCTGCGCTTGGATATCACATTAATGCAGATAGCTATGCCTCGACCTTTCCAGATGATGAGCAAGATGAAGCAAGTCTAAGAAAACAAGAAACTTGGAACAGGTTTACAGCAAGAACGCTTATTGATGAAAAGCTTGAAAGTGAGTGTGTTGAAAAAATGAAGGAACGTCACAGGCATGAGTGGGATAAGGATGGCGAAAGATGTGTTAAGTGCGGCGATAAGGACTGGTTCGCAAGCCCCATTTGCAAACCAAAACAAGCCCTAAAACGAGAGGACGATTAGATGGATATGCCAGAAGAGATATGGACAGAAAAGCCAATCCCTAATGAGTGGGGAACAAAATACGGCGCTTACTCTGATATTAAAATCGGTAAAGATGAAACAAGCTACACCCGCACAGACATCCACCAAGCCGAGATAGCAGAGAAAGAGCATGTTATTCAAAAACGAAAAGACTTACATCGCGTTGAAAGAGATTATTTGCTTGATGAGATAGCCAAGCGCGATGCGGTTATTGCGGATATGCGGGGTGTTATATCAGTTTGGGAAGGCGCACTTATGCATTACAGACACCTTGACCACTTGGCTGGGGTAACAAACAAGGTGGCAGACAAAGCCATAACCAAAGCAAACGAGATACTGGAGAGCAAAGATGAATGATATTGAACAGGCTATTGGGGTATTGATTAAGATAGCAAATACGGCTTGGGTAAAAGAAAAACCACAAGTAGAAAAATGGGCTGACGAAGCCCTAACCTACATCCGCGCCGTGCAGGAACGGCAAGCGGTTGATGTTTGGGGGGTGAGATATGCTGCCCAACATGAAGAAATACCAGATGATGATTATAGCGAAGGCTATGAAGTTGGCTGGAACGACTGCCTTGACCACCTAGCCGAACAAGGCCACATCTTAACAAGCGATTATGTCGCGCCAGCAGTAACCAAAGAAGAAGCACAGGCGGCTTATGATTGGTATAAGGGCTTTCTCAACGAAGGAGACAGCGTTTACGATTTAGATAGATACGCAGGAGAAACAATCAAAAAACTACTAAAGCAAGCAGGGGCAGAGTGATGGAGCTGAATAATTTACCTGATATGTGTACGCCTGGTCACGTTGCGGACTTCCTGCATGTGGATAAACGCCATGTAAAAGACTTGTGCAAAAGCGGAAAGCTGTCATATCTTAAAATTAACTCGCATCATATCAGAATACCCAAAAACAGTATCAAGGTTTATATCGAAAGACACCTATGCCAAGAAAAAACAAAGGAATACAAGTCAAGTACAGAAAAGACCGAGAGTGTTGGGAACTCATCGAGTATATCGGAGGAAAGCGTAAGCGACACGCAACTGGCTTCAGCTGCCGTGAACATGCTGAAGAAAAACTTGCAGAAATCATCGTCCAAAGACAAAAACCACAAAAAGGCGAACATCTATCAATTGGCAAGGTCATAGCTTATTACATCAATGAGCATGTACCTACATTAGCAAACCCCAGAACAGCTATACTATGCTTTGAGCGCCTTATTCCTTATTGGAGCGAGATAAAAGTAAAAGACATTAGGAAATCGCTCTGCCTTAACTACCTAGAACACAGAAGAACAGAATTTAATGCTTGGCAAGAAGAGGGCGGCTACAGCAAGCGCAGAACTTTATCCGATGAAACAGTCAGGCGTGAATTAGAGCAGCTACAGGCGGCTATACGCTACGCACATAAAGACAATATCCTTGATACGTACCCGGCAATATGGAAGCCCAGAAAATCTAAATCCCGTAGTCGATGGCTAACCAAAAAAGAAGCGGCAAAGCTACTAAGAGCTACAGATCAATTAAGGTCTGCAAGTCACTACATGAAGCTATTCATACTTATAGGCCTATACACTGGCGCTAGAAGCGATGCAATCCTGTCTTTAAGATGGGAGAATATAGATTTGGATAGAGGATTTATTGATTTTAGGAACGCGCAGAAAAGCGCTAACAAACAAGCTGCTATAGTTCCTGTACCTAAAAGGCTTATGCGAGAGCTTGGGGCAGTTAAAAATGATGTTGGGTACGTTATAACATTAGATGGTAAGAAGATAGGGTCTGTTAAGACGTCATTTAGACGCTGCTGCGCTATAGCAGGGCTTGACGATGTGACACCGCATACTCTAAGACATACGGCTGCATCGTGGATGGTGCAAAAGGGAGTGCCGCTTTTTGAAGTTGCAAAATACCTTGGACATTCAACATCAATGATGATAGAGAAAACCTACGGACATTTAGCGCCAGATCATTTAAGAAGAGCAAGCGAATCTTATGGGTAACAGCCCCAGATACTGCCCCAATAATGATTTTAAAAGCTTTTGAGTGTCTTATAACTTATTGATTTTATTAATAAGGGCCTGTAGCTCAGTTGGTTAGAGCAGTCCGCTCATAACGGGTTTATTACCCTTACAAGCCGCAGAAAACCTCACATCTGATAACGAGAAACAGCCTCAAAGAATCGGAAATATAGGTTTTTACTGCCCCATAACTGCCCCAACTTTACTTGCAGGTTGTTCTTATTTTGTTCTTGCGTCTCAAGTCTTTTGGTTCAATTTGAACTAAAGAGCACTTCGATAGATTACTCTACGGTGATTTTGAGTAAAATGGCAGGGGTTGTCGCCCCCGCCATATAATTTAAGCTACTGTTAAAATACCACTGCCGCTAAATGATATTGTAAAGGTTTCTGTGTCGGATAAGTCAACCGCAGAACCATTATCCCAGTAACAAATAAGCTCATCGTTACTCGCAGTATCGTTGTAAAGCACCGCATATCGGAACTGTGCAATAGCACCTCCGGAGGCTGTGAACGTTACATCATCACCATCAAGTGTGGCTGTACCAGAACTTTCTGTGTAAGTGACACTGCCAACAGTAGCGCCGCCAGTTGTGTAGCCATTACCCGCACTGATTTGGGTAATATCAGATAGTTGTGTATCAGTTCCCGCAGTTGGCGCGGAGTTAGTTAGTGCCACCTTTAGGGTATCACTTTCGAAATTGTGGACTTCCTCACCGAGAGCCTCCACGAAGCTTTCAAATTTAACAGCAGTTGCCATGATTAATTCTCCTTTTAGTAATTGCTGGTTAAAGTTATTCTACAGTAATTCCTCTAGCTGCTAGGCGTGTTACAGTTCGATCATATATCGATGTAAGCGCCGCTGAATTTTTGGCAGTATCGAATATAATAAATTCTGCGTAATCACAGCCGGCGGTGTACGAGGCATTATCGTACTGCACATCGCCTATACCGAAATCAACGGAAGCCTGTGCAAGATTGTTGTTAGCACCCGAAGTATTAATGATAGGTGATGATGCATCACCAATATAATCTACGCGGCTTGTGTTGCTGGAGAACGAGATAGCCATAAACACCCATTGGTTTGTCGGAACGGGGTTAAGAACATTAACCGTTGACTGATCCCTAATATTCGACTTAATAATGTTTGACCCCACAAACATACTTCCGCCATCATCAGGACCCAAGTTGCCGAAAAGGAAACGATTGCTAGTGTTTGGCATCCTAACCACTGCGCATATTGTAAATGTTGTCTCATCCGCCCCGAACTCAGATTGCAGGCCGTTTAGTTGCTCAGTTGCCAAGGTTAAGTAACCACTGGAATTAGTCGGTGTTGATGTTACTGGTGTAAGAGCGCTTCCTGAAATAGAGTCTAAGAAAGATGTATTATCAGTACCAAACACCCAGTGCCCTAAAGCTCCGCTTTCTGTTGAAATACTAGGGCCGGTCGCCGCCCCCGCTGATAGAGTTGCGTCATTAGCCGTTACGGTGAACGAGGCCACCCCAGCGCCTAGCACATAGCTTCTAATTATTGTTGCAGCGTTAGCTGTTACAGAGACCGCTAGAGTTCCGGCTGACAAAGCACTGTCCATCGTTAGTGTGGCATCATTAGCTGTGATGGTTATCCCTAAAGTTTCTGCGGACAGAGTGGCTGGTGTCGATATGTCAGTAGTTACATCGTTTACCGTTACAGTAACCGCTAAGGCTTCAGCTTCTAGTTCTACTGCTGTAGTTGCCGACAATGTAGCGGCATTCGCTGTTACCGTAATTGATAGCGTTTCAGCGTCTAATGTTCCGCCGTTTATTAGAGCAGAAGCTAAAGCTGTGTAATAGCGCTCCCCTAATGTTCTTTGTGCGGCTGCGCTAAAATGCAGGCTATCGCCGCCGTCTGATAAATCATCAGTTTCAACAAAAGCGGTGTATGGAACTCTGTTAGGCGTGTCTTCTATTGCCGCGCTTATGTCCGCGTCATATCCTGTTGACCAGTCCGCGATATCACCTGCAATAAATGGTGTTGAACTTGTCGCTCCGTCTATGTCTGATCTCCAGCCGGAAATCAATGCATCAAGTTGCGCTGCATACTGGGCTTCTGTGTAATCGCCATTATCATCTTCGCCTTGATGCCATAGGATAGCCACAAGATTTGTACCGCTATCGCCTGCTGCGATTGCTGCTTCTACTTGTGTAATTGCACCATTGTAACCTGTGCCGCCATCTTGCCAATACGTGTCTTGAAATCCTGTCGCCCCCTTGGCTGTAGGAACTAATAGTATCTTTCTGGTTGGGTTATCTGCTAAGTATTGCTTTGCGAAGGTCATACCCATACCGATAGTGTTTGCTGTTTCACCATCATGGTCTAGTGGGTCATTTGCTAGGACTACCTTATGGCCGTTCCACCCGTATTGGAATATACGTTCATCGGGTGCGTCTAGAACTTCATCTATAGAACCGTTCCTCCCAATCATATTAGATTGTCCGGCCAATAGAATAACATCGTAATCTGTATTTGCAGGAGAGTATAGAACTGCGTCATTTATTGTAACGTCTATACTTAAGCCGCTTGCTGAAAGAGTAAAAGGGTCACCTGAATTTATCGACCCGACTCCATTTATCCCCAGCCCTAAACCTAATCTCATGTTGTTTCCTTATTCTGAATTATTCACGAAGTACCGCAGCGCGGTATCAACGCAATCTGTGTATTGTCTGTTTTCCATGGAATCCGCTAGGCACTCGTCAAAATCTGCGCTAGTCACTGGCTTTACGTTTAGCTCTTGCACGTTTGCGCAACCGATTAATGATGTCAGTGCGAGTAGTGACAGAACCATTAGCTTGCCGCTGTGCTTCTCTAATTGCTGCATCGCGTTCTCTTTCTAGCTCTTTGGCTTGTTCTTTGTTTTTTATCCAGCCGGATACCGCCCAAAAAAAAGCCCCTGCTTTAAGCAGAGGCCAGAGTAATAGACGGATTATGTTTTCAATCATTAAGCGTCTTCGTTTTTGTTCTTGATGATGTTACCAGCAAGGAAATTCAGCACAGTCAAGATACCATTGATAATCTTGTCATCTGTCTTTGTCGGTGTAAGCATTGTGATAGCTGTTGCCGCTGTTACTGTGCCGGTGATAGCTGCTACCCATTCACCGAACGTAACGCCCTGAATGAAGTTTAAAATATCTGTAATCATGTTTAGTTCTCCAATTTGTAAAATACGTGGTTTCCTATAGCCCCTAAAAACTTACTTTCATCACGCCAAGTAGGGCTTATTGTCTTGGTGTGGTAATGGTCAGCATCATGTGAGAATTTTGGCTCTATGTTGCCGATTAATACGTTCAATGCCGCTGATATGCATTCTTGCACCATTTCATCATCCATCATCTTGCCCTCACGGATTTTTTGACAAACGACATAGTTCGGGTCGTTCGCGTTCCAACAAGAAAACTGATAGGGCTTTTGGCAGACTTCCCTTATGCTCTTTCCCCACCATCTAGGACGGTCGGCGCGGTTTTTAATGACTTTACCGACTGCGATTTTACCCTCGTATGTCTCGCCCCTGGATTCTCCCCAGATAGTCGCAGCCATTAATAGTACGTCTTGCCATTCTGTCTGGCTCATTTCAACATCTCCGGTCTTATTGTCACTCGGCTTACTTCGCCGAAAGATTTCGAGTATGTAATTACAGATGCTCCACGTTGTGATTGGTACGCTCCTCTTGCTGAATACGCATCTCTTGCCGCTAAAGTGGGGTGCTGCTCAACTATCATCATCTGGTCTTCTTTAACTTCCTTATGATGATAGTGACCGATATGCGCATATGATTTTTCTGTCCTGCCAAATATCTCTCTAAATTGCCCTACAAAGGCTTTGGAAATTTGGTTAATTCTTTGTTTGTGACCGTGGTGAAAAAACAGGGATGTATTTCCCCACTCAAATGCGTAATAAGGGGTCTGTGATGTATCTACCGTTACCCTCGGTTCATTCTCATATAGAACCGAATAAAGCTCTCTAAGCCACACAGAAGAGGCTAGATCGTGGTTTCCCTCCGCCATGATAATATGAACGTTGTTGTGTTTTTCCAGAAGTATCTGCACAACGTCTCTTAATACCTGAATAGCCATTCTTACGACTTTTCCGTATCTTGTATCAGCATCTAAAACATGACCGGACGTAGGTGTTACAGCGTCTAATCCATCCCAGTGTAAAAAATCGCCCATTTGGGCGAGTATTGCAGTCTTTGAATTTGGCGCTGATTTAATCGCGGCGCCGAAATATTTAACCAAGGTTTCCCTTGCTATATCTATATCCCAGTCCTCGCCAGTTTCTTCGCCCCAAGATAATTGTCCGAAGTGATAATCTGTCAGTACATAACAAGATAAAAGCTCTTCGTTTATATGTGGAATAAACCTGACCGGGCGTTCTCGAACTATATCTTCTTTAAGCTCTTCTGCGGCTATTAGTAGTAGCTCTTTTTGTTTATCGAAGTTTCTGTCGGTCTTAATCCATTGCATCTTTACGTTACCGTCTGAATCGTAAAGTCTGGACGTTCCCTTTAAATCGTGACCTTGTGGTATATTGAACTCTGGATCTGGCGTAAGACCTAACTCAATGGCTTTGTTCTTTCTCACATTAAATGTAGACTGAGGCCATCCTAACGATGCTGCGGCTTTTCTATCGCTGTTATACTTAGTATACACATTGATAGCATCTTGGTATTTGTCAGTGTCAATAATAAACCTCCCAGTTAGTGTTTAAAGATATCTATAATCCAATTCACACTCGCTCCTGCCGCTAGGGATGCACCTGTTGCAATCCCTGCAAGTCTTATTGCTCCGTTTTCGAGCTTTGTTATTCTTTTGTGTTGTGTTTTAGAGCTATCAACTAACGCGTCTACGCTTGTTTTTGTTTCAGAGATAGTCTTCTGCATATCAAGTAGGATAGGGAGGTAGTCGTCCATTATCTTAGCTCCCACCAGTAATCTATTGTTCCTGTTGTTACAGTTAGTTCATAAGTACTACCGTTTGGAATTATTAGTGAAAGTGGATAGGCGTAACTCGTATTTGCGGCCAGATTAACACCTGTAATAACAATTGATCCGTCAATCTCGAATGTATAAGAGTTATTTGAACTGCTAGTGCCTACTGTGATGGCTACCATAATTGGTGCGCCTGTGTCGTTTGTATATGTTACCCCGCTTGAGCGAGAACCGGAAACATCTGACCATGATTGTGCAACACCGCCAATCATTGCATCGTGCAGTCCATCTGGGGTGACCGCTCTATCAGTATCAGTGCCTGTTTGCGTTTCTGCGCTTGTGGAAAGCTCAACAATGCCCTTGGTTGTTGTTGATGCATCAGCAGGGTCAGCGGCAAATGTTGCCTTTACTAACCATTTAGATAGACCATCATCATATTGCAGGGTAACTGCGTTTTCATCGTCAGTTAATGTAATGTCTTCACCGTCCGGAGTTTCAATATTACCAGTACCATCTTTTAGTACTACTTCTCTTGCATCATCAGCGATACGAAGCGTTAGCTCCATTCCATCAGTGCCGCCGTTAATCGTGTCCAGATCATCGCTTGAAGCGTCACTCTCTGTATCGATGATATGATTTGAACCTGTTACAGTAATAGCGCCGCTTGCGATTGTCAGCTCACCATCATTGGCAAAGGATACCTTACCTGTAAAAGTAACATTCCCTGTGAACTTAATGTCTTCTACGGATAGACCACCCATCATTAGCCACTTAGCACCTGTGCATACGAATATAGCACTATCACCTGCTTGCAAAGCTACCGTTGTAGCATCGTTCACCTGTTCAGATAAGTTAGGATCAATCGTTACTACGCCAGAACTATCATTAGCAACGCCAAAGGAAAAACCCTCACCTGCATCTGCTACTGCTAACAAAGATAATGTCGCTGCCGCCGTTACGCTAATCATAGAGTTTTGGTAGGCGCTTGTTATTGTCGTGTTTCCTGATAGCGAATAAGTAGTTCCCAAGAAAGAGGAGGAGGAGTCGCCGATAATATCATCACGCTCATCTATTAAGTTATCCAAGCTATCAAACACGCGGATTTTATAAGAACCCTCACCAAGCCATATTTCGCCGCGCCCCTCGCTATCTAAAATTACAGGGTTTGCGTTAGCTGTGTCTTCGCTTGCATCTGTGTAGCTTGCTTTAGGTGTGCTTGTGCCTGCTTCGTAAGTGTAAACCTTGCCACCATTAAGTGGATCGCCATTGTCATCAAATACTTGTGCATCTGGAAATGGTGTTAATTTAGCCATTTAGTTCTCCTAATCTAATAAAAACTCTTGAGTTTCATTGCTTGCTGAGCCGCCAGATAATGCGCCTGCCGTTCTTCCTGATGACAAGGCTTTTTCCATTGTGAAGTAAGCTTTTTGCGCTTCTTTATATTGTGATTTACTAACCTTGCTTGATAGCTCAGTAAATAATCTGAGCTTTTCGCTTGGATCAGTTTCATAGAGTATTTTTGATATTTGCTCAGCAGTGTCATCACTTAAGCCATCGAACATCTTTCTAATGCCAGCTATCATGGTATTTTTAGGCATAGCGTTAACGCCGCCATTGGCGATTTGTGCCATTTCAGCGCCGCCGCCAGCTATTTCTAGTGCTGCTTGTTGTTTTCCTGCTGTCGGGCTACCGCCTAGTATCTCATTACGCATGTCAAATATGCGCTTTTCAGCCTTTAAAGACTTCTCTAGGTTCTTGAACTCTTCAGGGCTTAATATCTTGGATAGTCGCTCTCGTTGCGTCTTGCTGCCGAATATAGAGTTGTACGGATTTGATCCATCAATCTTGGTGTTAATTTTATCTCTTAGCTGTTTTCCGACACCGATTTTAAAGGCTATTTTTTCCTCTTCTGTAGAGTTTTTCATAGCCTTAACTATCTCTTCTGGATCAAGCTTCATAAACTGCTTGCCAGCTTCCATAGAGTTTGAAACTTTTAGATAATCACCGGCTTTTGTTCTTGCTGTGGCATAGCTTGGGCTTGCTTCGTCCATTGCATTTACGAGAGTTTCCTTGATGCCGATACGGTCTTTCGCAAAGCCTTTTTCACCTGCTCTCATAGCCTTACTAATGTCATCATCAAGAACGCGCTTAGCATAATCAAGAACCTTGATAGATTCAGGGCCATGGTCTTTTAGTTTAGATGGATATTTCTTATAGGCTTTTTCAATAGCTTCTTGAATTTCAGGAACTTTGAATATCTCTGTATTTTGAACAGCATCATTATAAGCTTCATCGTAGTACTTACCAGCTCTTGCGCTTCCTGCTTCCATGATGTCATCTACGGTCTTATAGTAGTTTTCAACGCCGCTAATGTTCTTAGCTATAGCAGCTTTCATGTTCTCAGGGGCTTCGGCTACCGCATCTTCAAAGTAATCTTGAGCAACGGCTTTTCCGCTTTTGTATTGCGCAGCACCTTGGCCTAACGTTCTGGCTCTTGATCCATAAGATTCTATTAAAGCCTGATCCCCATTAAGCCATGATTGAAACACTTCATCATGTGTGTTCGGGAAGTCCTTTTTAATAGCTTTTCTGATTTTGTTTATTGCGCGGGCTTCGGCTGCTGGTGCATCCTTAATTGTAAGCTGACTAGCTTCATCAGCTATATCTTGTAATGCTCTATCGGTTTTTACAGGGGTTTTGTTAAGTACATTCTTGGCGCGTGTTAGTAGGTTACTGTTTCTTAGAACATCCCCAACCACTTCGCCACCACGAGCAGCAACAGGGCCAAGGGCAAGACCACCAATTCCACTATACAATCCCGCTTCGAGTCTTTCTTCGACTGTTCCATCGCTCGCTCCGAATCCATATACACCCCCCGATACTCCACCAATTCCAGCGGCTGTTCTTTTGGGGTTTTGTCTTGCATATTTAGTAACCTTTGCAACGGCTGAAGATGGAGCGGCTTTTGCAGCTAATTTGGTAGCACCAAATCCTGTCCTTACATCACCTGCTAAATCGCCAGCAAATGTCGCTATAGGGGCTATTTCTCTATCTTCACCAAACTGAGATTGAATGTTGTTTAAATTTTTAGCATAATCACCTGCAAAGTCAATCTTATCACCTGTTACTGCGCGGTAAGCACTTGTTCCTAATGTCGCTGGCACTGCTAGAATTTCATCTGCAAACGAGCCGCCCATCATAGGCTTAGTTAATGCAGCACGTCCATAAGCACCGACTTCATCGAGCATAGTAGGGGCTTGCGCAGGGGGTTGGACCTCTTGCTGTGGTGTGTCCTCAATTATCTCGAAGTCTGTTTCGTATTCATCAATAACTTCGAAGTCTGTTTCATAATCAGTCACTTATAAACCTACCATCTTTTATTGTACCAATTTTCCCTTGGTATCGAACCTTCTTTCCTTCCGCAGAAGGTGGAAATTTTTTACCTTGCGCGGCTTTAGCTTTCGCGCCGTACTGCTTTTGGTATAATCCTGCCGATTGATTAATCATGCCCTTTTCAGCTTCTCTTCTTAGTTCAGCTTTTTGCTTTATTACCTCATCGCCATCACCCACCACTGGGAAATATTTTGCATACTCTTGCCTCATCTCATCGGCCCCAATTACCGCACCTGACTCTTTGCGGAGATTAGCTGATAGCCAATTTTGCGCTGCATTTAAGTACTGTTGCTGCTCTGGTGTCGCTTTGGCTCTGACTCCATACTCTCCTAAAGCCGCTCCAGTATCTCCAAGCGGCAAGGCCGTCAACATCCCAGACAAGCTTCCTGCTATGCCTGTTTGCCCCCTATCTGCCTTCGGGTCTTTACCCAACATGTTATCCATTATTTGCCTACTCTTAACCATGCGGTTAGCAAAATTAGCGGCTTGGCTTTGCCCGTCGCTATAGCTGAGAGGATTTTCTTTTCTTCGCGCCTCTTGTATCTGAGCGAACTCATCCTTTATCAACTCCTCTTTTACTAATTGCCTCTCCTTTGGATTCATACCGTCTGTGTTTATTGTTGCTGTTAAGCTATCAAACATTGAGGAGTCTATGGGCCTTGTCCCCATCTGATTTGATGGGTCATAAGTTCCGTGCATATTAAGAGTTTCTTGCTGTACTGGCACTAAAGAATCAAAATCAAAACTACCTTTTTTGCGTGATAACGAGCCGCGTATATCAGGTGCGCCCATCATATTTCCAGTGTTCGGATCCATTGTGGGTCGCAGTTTCGCTTGGTAAACATCAACAGCAGCCTCTTCTTGCGGCGATAAGGGTATCCCTTGAGCTAATTTCATCATTCCTGAATCTGCTAAAGCTTTCGGATCATTTGCTTTATCGGCTTGATCTGCAAGTATTCTTTGCTTCTTCAAGTCCATTAAATCTTCACGCTGCGCCATTTGTATGCCGCGCGTAATAGCATCGAAGAAGTTTTCCTGCTGTCTTTGCTTTAATTGAGCGCCCTGCATGAATGATGAGTTATCTAGTTGAAAGCCCATTATACCTCTCTCATTTCTATGCCGATCTGGTCGTAATCAACATGCTTAATGCCGCTTAGCTCCATAACGGCTTCAGGTTTTACTTTCTCAACTTCTTGCGCCATAACGCCGATATATTGCTTATCGCCGCCCTTATAGTTGAATTTGTAAGTATTGAAGCCGTTTTCCTTGCCGATATATTCAATATTCTCTTTCATACGAATATCAGACATGAAATAAGCTGTACCTAACTGCGCACCTGTGCTTAGCAGAGTATCAAACATGCTCGGCTGTGATGCGTTAGCATTCGCTGCTGATTGTACCGCGCTACCTACAGATCCTAATGTTTGGCTTGCAGCATTAGAATAGTTATTTCCTACACCTGTAAGCTGCCCTGTGGCTGTTTGTCCGATACCTGCCATAGAGGCTAGGCGGTTAAACATATTAGTCTGGTCGTTGTTATAACGGTTGTATGAATCCATGTATGTTTGGTCAGCCATGTTCGCGTTATATTCACTCAGGGCTTTAACAGTTGATGGGTCGTAATATTGGCCTCTTGCTGCTGCCGCGCGTTCTAAAGCTTTTTGGCCTTCATCAAGCCTGAATTGATAGCCGGGGTCGGCTTCAAACTGATCCATTCCGAATGTCTGCATGAGTGAGCCAAAACCATCAGCACTTTGTTCTGCCTCCATTTCTGCTGCTATCGCTGCGTTTAGTCCGTCTAGGTCAACTTCTGAGTTAGTTACTGTCTCGTTTGTTGAAAATGGAGTATTGTATTGGCTTGTTGTTGCTGCGTTAGAAACATCACCTATATATCGTGGCTGGGTTGTTAGCTGGCCGTTTTCATCTATATAAAGATCCTGACCACCCATACCGCCAGTTGTTGATGTTGTTTCTGTTGTGTATGAAGGAGCTAATTCGTTGTAAAGCTGTTCTCTTGATGAGCCTATGCCCATCATGTTACTCAACATCTCCAATCCACTAAGACCTGTATCATAGTAAGGCTGGATATACTGTTTGTTCTCGTTGTAAATATCTTCTTGGATGTCTAGTGCTCTATCTCCGTACTGGATTGCTGCACTAGCATCAAAGCCGCCGCTGCTTTTACCGCCCATCTTCTATCCTTTATAAAAACCGATAAAGCCACGTATTTTAAAGCCCATCATACCGAATATCCGCGCATGTAAGGGAACTTTACCTTTAAATAGGTAGCTTAACCGTAATGTGAGTTTGTGTTTGTCGGCAACATTGCAAACCGCTTCCTTTAGGGTTTTAGTCGCCTTGTATGATCTGTGTTCTGGCAGGATATAAAACATATAATCTGCCAACATAGTTTCGTATGACCATGCCGCTTTAACTGTGCATAGCCCCCAAAAACCTATTATCTCGCCGTTCTTTTCAAGTAATACTTGCGGGGCTTGTGTGTAAGCCTTATTAACCCATTCATATAGTAAATCAGGGTCAACGGTTTCGGGTATAATCTCTTTTAGTTCTTTGTAGCCATCCCAAGCCATTTTATAAACAGTAGGGAGGTCTTGTCTTGTGGCATATCTAGCTAACATCTGTTATTTTGCCGTTTACCACTGTAACAGTGTCACCATCGGCATTATTAAACGATCCTGTAAAACCCTCTTTGCTTTCCTTCGTTACAGACCTGAACCATTTGATCCAAGTATCTCTAAAGCGCCCATCTTCTTCTAAGGTCACATCTTGAATAGGTGGGTTTTTAAGCGCCATTTAAATAAGCCTCATTTAATTGAAATGCTGTAGGTGCAGAGCCTTTTAAGTGGTAGACCCTATCTCTTGATTGCCCTAGTCTGCGCCATTCTACGCGCTTTCCGTACTCACCTAATTTACCAAGTGAAGTCCATAGCTCGTTAGACCATGTAAAGCCGCCATCGTCTGAATATCTCAGCATTATTTGAGGGTCTGATCCGTCTGCTTGGCCTAAACCTACATCACAGTCCAATTCGAGTTTAGAATGAGTAATAAGCTGTTTTTCCATGTCATAATGGGGCGTTATGCGCTCCCATATCATTTCCTCGCCGTAATCATCATAATTACCCAAGGAAAGCTCATAGATATTGCCGTTTTCACGATCTCCGATAAGGTTCTTGTTATCAAATACGAAGTGACACGAGCCTTTATGCTGCTCTCTTGCGTTTATTGTCGCATTCTGAAAGCTGCGCTCATGCCATTGCTTTGTTGCGTGGTCGTAAACTAGAGTTGTATCCAGTCCCTTAACCTGTAAGCAGTAAAAAGCGTGTCCTTGTTGGTGATATGTCCATGCATAGGACTCATCCCTTTGTGTGGACTCTGCTATTCGCTTGTCTATAGCTTGTGTTGAGATTTTAGTAGCATTGTAGCCATTTGATCTCCAAACCACTCCACGCCCTTCCTCGTCAACGCCAAGCCATACTAAAGCGTTGTCTGTTCTTTTAACTGTAAAAGGGGCTTCGCAGCCTGTCGGTATAACCGAGCCGTCTATTCTTTCAAACGGAAAGGAAGCATTGCCGGTATTGTCAAAGACCTCAACTGATCTATTGCCAAAACCCCATAAATTACCTCTATCCGCAGCTAATCCGATTAGGTTATCAGGGTTTGATGACATTACTGCAAAGTCTAAAGCGTCCCATGTAAAGCCATCATTTAAAGATGATATATAAAACGCTGCTGAATTTGCCTTATTGACGATAAAATAACCATCCAGATAAACTACAACTGACGCGTTAGGAAAATCACCGTCAGTTATCTGAGCAAATGTATCTGTACTCTGCGTGAATATCCAACCATCCATACCATCAACAATCATTACTTGATCGCCGTTCTCAGCAATGGATACTCTGCTTGTCGCTGTGTTGAGTGAACCTAAGTTCGTACTTCCTGTAGCTGTAATCTCGTACAGATCAAAGCCTGATACCACAAAAGCGCGGCCTCTTGATGTTGATATGCACCCGCGTATCGGGCCGCTTCCTACAGTTCTATAAACCGAAGTGCCTGGGCATTTCTTTAACGCTACAATATCCTTTGAATTTTCATTCTCAGACACTAAAGGATATAAATTTATGGTTCTTTGGACATCAAACTTGCGCGAGTCCATTTGATAAGACGGCCCGACTATAGGAATCTTCATCGAACCTGCCCTGTATTAATATCGTATGTACCGCTTCCTAAAAATGCGCTATCAACAGCTACCTTGTTATTATTGTTTTTCTTGTTCTGCCTGCTTACCGCTGCAAGGGAGTCTTTCGCTATGGTTTTTACAGTCTGAGAAGCTTCTTTTTCATAGTCAGGTGCTAGTCTTACAGCCAAGTTGTAAATAATCGCTGTTTCGTACTCTAGCGGCATTTCAAATGTTGTCGTTAAAGAGCTAAAGCTTGTTAGTGGTTTTTCTGTAAACATCGTCAATGTGGTATAGGAATATCCTACAGGCCAGATATAGATGTTTCCTGTTGGATAATTACCATCGAAGTAAATCTTTTCAGGTGTGCCTGTTAGGTCTTTATCCGAAATACCCGCATATTCAACATTATCCATTAAGCTTAATGGCGTATCAAAGCCATTCTCACTTACATAAGCCGCTTTAATATCTCTTGGTAGTGTAGTGTTAAAAGTCTGCCCAGAGCCTATAGTATAGGAGGTAGCCCCAGACAGACTGAATGTTTCTTTAGTTTCGGTGAAGATTAACGCACCATCAGTTGACCACTGCGCAATCATTGCGTTCATTTCATCAAAGCCGTCATTGATCTCTTCATTGGTCAGGGTTGAGCCTTGGCCTAATACCGAGATTTTCTTATGTGCTTTTTGAACCAGATCACGCGCTGTTGTCATTAAGACAGTACCTTAGTCGGGTAGTTTGTAACTGACTCAGGGCGAACCACTAGAAAGTCCATAGTTTCGCTTGCTGCATCAACTGGACTTGCTGTTGTATTAACAACCTGAATTGAGATTGAATCATCGCCAGTTACACGAACAGAACCGAGGATAATACCCGCGTCTAGGTCAGATTTAATCACCTGAACAATATCGCCTGTCTTAACGCCTGTTAGTGTGGCTGTTTCTTCTTCCGAAGTGTTAGCGGCAACTGAGCCTAGATCAACTGTAGCCTGCATGACTGTGATTGATTTGACGTTACCTGCAATAATACCTGTGCTCATATTTTAAGCTCCTTATATAAAGAAAAACCCCCGCTTACGCTTCCAACGTTTAGCGAGGGCTTATTAGATTTACGCAGTGATACGTGTTGACCACTCAGGACGAACCGCATCAAAACCATACAACACGTCATAACGTGTGGTGATCTTACGGTATGTCTGGTCGTAATCGCGAACGATATTGACTGTGATGCCGTCAACTGTTTCAGAAGCTACCAGATCAACACCTTTAGGCTGGTACAGTGGAACTGTAACCATCTTGAACGCTGATTTGTGCAGAGCTAAACTCTGGTTGTAAGTTGTGGATGCTGTAGCGCCACTTAATAGCGTAATTGTCTTGCCATCAGCAGGCAGTGCATCAACGTTCTTACGACCATCAGTAGCAGCCGCATATAGTGATGGAGAAATAGGAACATCAGCTTCGCCACTTGTGAAAGTCGTATCAGCAGTTACTACGAACTTCTGTAACTGGCCGGTAGTCTCTTTCGTGATTGGGTGAACCATGTAAATATCTTCAACTGTGAAGACTGTACCTTTTGTCCATGTGTTGCCTGAAGTAACGCCATCAATATGAATGATTGCATCACCCTCAGAGCCAGTACCATCAGTAAGTGGTGTACCACCTTGAGAACCTGTTGTAAGGCTACCGACTAGTTGAGTTTGAACCCAATCAAAGCCATCTGCACGTCCGATGTAACCATCACGGTATTGCTTGGCAATTTCCTCAGAAGACTGGAATAGACCTTTACGGGCGTCAACCGCTTCTGCACCGTTACGGCTGTTCATAAACAACATACGGTCATTCAGAGGAGCTAGGTTTTCATCAAGCAATGTCTTAGACTCTAAGATGTCTGAAACAGTGAATTGAGTGCTACCTGCTGTACCTGATAAATTGTATGTTTTGTCAGTTGCAATCTGGAAACAACGCGCTTCGATTTGGTGAGCTAGTGCATCCGCAGCAGGCATACCAAAACGCTTAAGTGCGTTCTTAACATCAACATCTGTCGCTAGTTCTAAAGAGTCAAATTCATCAGCAGTTGTTGCTGTCTTATCAAGCGTTAGGGCTGCTTTTTCTTCTTTAGAGTCTTTGTTTAGTGAAGAAATATCCAAGTTATCTTCTTGAACAATCTTACGAGCAGGGATAGATGTGTAGATCGTATCGCCTGATTTAAAGCCGTTTTTACCGTCAAACTCTGACTCATCTGCTTTATCTACAAATGAACAGAACTTTAGGTTATCACGTAGTCTTTCTGCAACACCCTTGGCAAATAACCCAGGGCCGTCTTTTACTGTATTAATTGTATTAGCCATTTAATATCTCCTTATTTAAGCCCAAGTGCGCCAAGTACGCTCTCTGCGTCATCTAGCGTTCTCTTAGGCTTGGCTGATCCTTTTGCCTTTGCAGGCGGTTTAGGTAGTGGTTGTGGTATTTCTTTTTGTGGTGCGCTGACCTCTTTCATGTATCCCTCTAGCTTCCTCTTGATGAGGGCAGGGGGCTTACCTAAAAGGGCTTCAATTTTCTCAGGATTAGCGCCGAGGTGATTTAGCAATGCGGGAGCGTTTTCACATTCAAAAGCCATGTATTTGCCGAACTCTTGAAAGCCTGCATCGTCTTTAGGAATCATTTCGATGTATTCCTGTACGACTTGCGTATTGGCTTCATAGTCAGGATTTTCCGCTTTAAACGCGGTTTCCAGCTCTTGGAAGTTTTCTCTTGATTGCTGATATTGCTCGTTAGCGGCGGCTTGTGCCTCTTGTACTAACAGTGCCTCTTGTGCTTTGCGCGTTACGCGCTCGTCATTGTAATCCTCAAGTGCCTTTTCATAGTCGGCATCAGTATCAAAATCACTAAGCTCTGGTTTCTCAGGTTGCTTTTGCTCTTTTAATTCTTGAAGCTTCTTCTGCGCATCTTGAATTTTTTTGTTTAGCTGCCTGTTTGCTGCCTTTTGTCGTGCTGTTTTCTCTTCAACTTGCTTTTCGATTAATTCCTTTACTTTCGGATCATCTAAAAGCTTTGCTGCTTCTTCATCACTAAGGCCTTCTTCGGCATTCTCTACTTCCTCAGGTTCTCCTTGCTCGGTTACTTCTGGCTCTGTAGGTTCGGATTGTTGATTTTCGACAGAATCCGTTGCTGTCGTTTCTTCGGCTTCTACACCTTCTACGTTTTCCATTGCTGGTACTCGCTAGTTTAAGTTAAGCCCTAATTGGCGGGAGTTTCCCTTTCAGGCTGGGCTGTTGCCTGTTCTTCTCTTTGGAGGAATAGGTTAATGACTTCTGCGTGTTCATCAGTCTTGGCGGACTGCGCTTGCATCATTTCATTAATGTCTAGAATTGCGTCTGCAAGATCGGCTAGTCTTTCCGACTGTATGCCCTCTGCGCTCAATCGCTTCTCTTCAATCTCGGCAAGGACTTTTAGGCGCTGCGTTTCAGCTTCGGATTCCTTGACCTTTAATTCACCTGCTTGAATTTGGTTGTCGAACTCTTCATTTTTCTTCTTGGTATCCAATGCGATTAAGAGCTGTTCTTTTTCTTGCTCACTTGCCTGTAGCTGCTTCATGACTCCCATAAGCTTTAGTGCTGTAGGATCGTCACCCTGCATTTCAGGAGGCATGTTGGCCTTAATTCTTTCAGCGATAACATCTGCATACGGCCCGCCAGCGGCTTCGATAATCTTATCGCCTGCTATTGATGCGTATTCAGGATGTGCCTTGATTAATTCCTTGGAGATGTCTAAGAACTCTTGTTGCTGTGTTGCGTAAGAAGATCCCACATCCACATCCACATCGTACTGGCCTGCGCCTAGATTATAGATACCCTGCGTTTTATCTGTCTGAGCGTTAGGGTTTACTGTGACAGTTTTTTCTCTGCCATCAGCGCCGATAATTCTTAAAACCTGCTCTTTATTGTAAAGCTTCGGTATAATATCAATTAAGATAACGCCTACATGACGGATAGAGTTTGCAAGGTTGTCAATGAAGTGGAATGTTGCCTTATCACCTCTTAGCTGGCGTGATTTAATCGCTATGCCTGATATTGCATTGGATTCATCACCGCGATTTTCTTCATACATCCCGAGTGCGGCTGATACACCCATCTTCGCATTCATCTCAATCTGGAATAGGGCAGGGCTTACTTGCAGTGGCTGTTGTTTAGTCGGAGGAGGAGCAAGCATTGAGTTGCCGTTCTCATCCGTAATAATGACAGGGTCGTATTGAAGCTCCGCGTAGTTTGTTGTATTTGCGTTCTGCCAACGCTCATCCGTATCAAACTGCCCTACAGCACCTATCATTGGCTGGTTTTTAGGCTGGCTTCCGACAATCTCCGCAATCGTTGTCTTGATTGTATTCAGCATCTTCTGAGGGTCTTTTGCTTGCGTAATAAGCGAGTAAGACTTCAGCCTACCGTCATGCCATACCAGCTTGCCGTAAACAGGAACTAAAGGGATATACTTCCCTAACCATTCCGTTTCCTCTAATACGCCGCCGCCATATAACTTGCACCACTTAACCGTTGGAAGCTTTGTGGTTCTGCTCTGTAATTCTTGCACAAAAAAACCCTCACTTTGGAGGGCTTCAATCTGGTCTTTCGTTAGCACTCTTACCGCACCATCTGGCAGTAAGCACTCATATATCTCTATTTCGTCATATTCTTTATAGAAGTATTCAACAATACGGACTTTCTCGCCGTCCGTTGTTGATGTCTGTCGCCATGTGCCTGTTTCAAAGCTCTCAGGCTCAGCGTCAGGATATTCTTTTTCAAATACGTCTTTGTCGATGTCCTTATAAATGAAACCATATTCCGCATCTGATCCGTCAGGGCGCTCATGTGATGGGTCTAGCATTACACTCTGCCAGTCAGGAACGGCTTCAATGCATGCTTCTTGATTAAATGACATAGGGTCACTGTATTTCGTGTTAACCCTAATCCATCCGTAACCTGTCATTGTCGAATTCTGTACGGCTGTATCATAAGCAATAGACGCGGCCGACTGTCTTTCAATATTACGAATTAAACCCTTATATACTTCTGCTGTGTCTGGATCGCCCTGGTCATCTACTGGGGCTACCTTAATAGATGGGCGCATTTCTCTTGCTGTGTTTACAACCTGCTCGATAAACGGCAAGCAAATGTTCTCAGTTAGGGCAGGGCGCTTATCATTATGGCGGTTCTTTTTATCCTGCTCGTCCCACTGCTCACCTAAAGCAAAGTCCGCGTCTTCTGTACCGCGCTCATGCTCCTCGACATAAAATGCGAGTGTATCCTCAAAGCGGCTTTTAATGTCTTCTAGCTCTGCCATGAACCGCTCCGTTGTTGCATTGGTATCTTTTCTCTTTTTGGTTTCTTTGTTGTTTCTTTGATAGATAAGTACTGCGCCATGTATCTAAACGCTGCCGCACCATCACGCTCATGGATCTCTTTCCATTTGCCTGTGCGCTCGTCTTTCTCTGCTTTTTCGTGTCTTAGTGCTTGAAGACCGTCTTTACACTTATGCTCGTCAATATAAGCCTCTTTGATTAAGCTCTTGGCTAATCGTCTGCCTGCATCAACACTAATTGCCGGGAGTACTTTTGTATTTGTTAGCCCTAATGTCTTGAGCTGGTCTTCAATAGAGCCTTTCATACCTAAACGCTTATGCTTAGCATCGTGGGGTAGGACTGTAAGACCGTTATAGCCGTTTTCCTTAACCCAGCTTGCATAATGGCTTAGCTCTTCAAAATTACCTTCTGTGTAATCAATTACTCTAGGCTGTAATCCAACCATCTGAACGACCCATATAGCGGTTGCATCAGCTCGCCCTAAATCCCATACGTTAATAACATCAACACCCGCCTTGCGTGGTACTTCCGTTATTCTGCCGTCTGCTTTAGCTTCTTCTAATAACTTAGCGTAATAGTGACCGTGGAATGATGTATCGTAATCACCGAGCCATATATGGTCAAAGTCTTCAGGATAGTTCTTTTTATCCAGCTCAACTTCTCTATATACTTCTTCGGTAAGGAATGGGTTATCAGTATAGTTTACGTGAATAACCAGTACATCAGGCTCGTTCCTGATCTGATTGCAAAACTCTTCAATCGCATCTTCAGGGAATTTAGAGTTCCATGTGAAGATAATCTGTGAGCCTTTTGCCCTGATTGTCGGTCTTAATACCTTGAGTGTGTTGCGTGTAATGTTCTGGGCTTCTTCAAACCACGCTATCTTGTAATCCTCTAGGGACTTTACGCTATCAGCGTTTAGATCATTCATACCTTGAAAGTAGAAATGACCATCATCTGACTTTTTTCTTATCTCTGT
>Ga0208767_1000483_pt1 | contig 32772 bp, 42 predicted proteins | sample VirMetDEL_Mar_21_FD_184514 | JGI IMG/M metagenome (GOLD analysis project Ga0208767, IMG submission 184514) | Aqueous microbial communities from the Delaware River and Bay under freshwater to marine salinity gradient to study organic matter... | ecosystem: Environmental > Aquatic > Marine >... | reverse complement strand
GCGGCGGCGTTGCCGTGTTCGACGGTGAGACGTGGCAGACTTGGCAAGCGCAACCGAAGCGTTCACCGCTTTGGCGCTGCGCAAAGGAAGCGCGCGCTTCGTGTGCCGTGTCGTCATGGTATGTTGAACGGCCGCTGTTGCTGCAATCGCACGGCCGCGCGTCTTCGCATGCCATCGGTGTTGAACTCGGCCGGCTTGACGTCGCGCTTGATGGCGTCCGGCGGTTCGACGTTGACCCGCGGCGTTGGCAATCGGCGCTTGGCTTGGCTTCGCGCCGGACCGGCCGCGCGTCGCATAAGGCGAGACTCAAAGCGGCCGCCGAAGAAATTGCCGGCTTTGAACTTGGCGAAGGCGAAGCTGATGCCGTGCTGTTGGCCTGGTACGGTTGGCAGCTGCGCAACGGCGCGAACGCATAGGGGGCGAACGATGGCACGCACAAAGGGACCGGACCCGGACGCGGCCGAGCGCCGCAACAAGGCGCTTGATATGCGCTCGCGGGGTTACAGTTACACCGACATAGCGAAGGCGCTAGGCATCAGTCGGTCAACCGCTCACAAGTATGTGACGGCCGAACTTGACAAGCTGCGTGCCGAAACGCGAGCGAGCGCCGCGCAGATTCGAAGCCTTGAACTTGCGCGCCTTGATCGGCTTTGGCGCCGCGCCGAAGAAATGCTTGCCGACGGTGACGCCGACGGCGCAAAGGCGATTGCCGCGGCCATTCGCATCATGGAACGCCGCGCGCGGTTGCTTGGCCTTGACGAACAGGGCGCCGAAGTCACCGGCGCGGTTGTCTTGACGGTTGAAGTACCAAGCCCGGTGAAGGCCGGTGAAGGTTAGGCTTCCGGCGCTCTATCCCGCGCAGCATGAAGCGATTTACCATCCGGCGCGGTATGTCGTCATCGAAGCGAGCACGAAGGCCGGCAAGACGCTTGGTTGTTTGGTGTGGCAAATGGGCCGAGTCATCGAAGACGGCGGCGTCCATTGGTGGGTTGCGCCGGTCTACGCTCAAGCGCGCATGGCGTATGAACGCGCGCTCGGCATGCTACCGCGGCCGCTGGTCGTTTCGAAGTCGCGCTCAACGCTCGAAATCGGATTGGTCAACGGCGCGCGTTGGGCATTCCGAAGCGGTGAACAGCCTGACAACCTATTCGGTGAAGACGTGCGCTCGGCCGTTATTGACGAAGCGAGCCGTTGCCGTGACGAAGCGTGGTTTGCCGTCCGGTCAACGCTCACCGCAACGCGCGGACCGATTCGCGCGATTGGCAACGTTCGCGGCCGGTCGAATTGGCATTATCGTCTTTCGCGCGCCGCCGAAGCCGGTGAGCCGGATCACCATTTTGCGCGGCTTACCGCATGGGATGCCGTGGTCGGCGGCGTCGTTGACCGCGCCGAAATCGAAGACGCGAAGCGGGTGTTGCCGGACCACGTGTTTCGCGAACTCTATCTTGCCGAACCTTCTGACGACGGCGGCAACCCGTTCGGGCTTGACGCGGTTGCGGCTTGCGTCGGCCCGGTGTCGTCGGCCGAGCCGGTATGCTGGGGCGCCGACCTTGCGCGCTCGCATGACTGGACGGTTGCAATAGGCCTTGACCGTGCCGGCCGCGTTTGCCGGTTTGAGCGTTGGCGCGATACGTGGGGGCGCACCGTTGAGCGCCTGCTTGACTTGACCGGCCGCAAGCCGGGGTTTGTTGATGCCACGGGCGTCGGTGACCCGGTTGCCGAAATGCTGGTCAATCGAGGGTCCGCGCTTGTGCCGTTCGTCTTCACATCGCAAAGCAAACAGTCAATTATGGAAGGGCTTGCCGCCGGCATTCAGCGCAACAAGGTCGGGTTGATTGATGGCGTCTTGCGCAATGAACTTGAAATCTACGAATATCAACCCGCGCGGCTTGGCGTTCGATACTCGGCGCCGGCCGGCGCGCACGATGACGCCGTTTGCGCGCTTGCGCTTGCGTGGCGCTGGTATACGAAACAAGGGCTTGACGTTCGCAAGCCGCTTGACAACAATGGAACGGCACGTTTGCGAATGCCGGCAAAACGGAGCGTCATCGTTTGACCGATAGAGCACACAAGCGTTCGGCGTTGTCGCCTTCGTCAACGGCCGGTTATGCCGTGCCTTCGCGCGACCCGACGCCGCAACTATACCCCGGCGCGCTTCGTGGCACCGGCGGCGGCGCTGGCCAGCTTGACCGGATGCGTCGCGGCCATCCTCGCGTTGCCGTTGGGTGCCGTGACCTTGCGCTTGCAATCGGTTCGGCGGCCATTGAATTCGCGCCGCTTGAAGACGAACGGCCAAGCGAAACCGCGTTTCGCGAAGACCTCGACGCGCTGCTTGCCGAAGTCTTCACCGACGCCGAAAACAACATCGGCGGTTGGTCATCGCTCGGCGCCGACTTGGCCGAATACTATCTTGCCGGCCACTATCTTGCCGAATGCCGCTTCGTTCGCGCGCCGGACGCCGCGCCGCGCCGGACGGCTTCGCTTGATGGCCTTCGGCTTGAACTGTACCCCGTTCACGCTTCAAGCGTTCAGGCATGGGTTGCCGCGCCGCCGACTTGGCAACGGCTCGCAAAGGTGACGCAAGCGACGCCGACGGGTTATGTCGAAATCCCGGCCGACCGTCTTGTGTATCTGAAGCACGGCGGCGCCCCTGGCGAATGGGAAGGCGTGTCGATTCTTCGGCCGCTTGTGTTCATTGTTGAGCGTTGGATTTCGCTTCTAACCGCGGCCGAGCGCAACAGCTATTTCGGCGCCGGCGTTGCGAAGGTGTCCGCGCCGATGGCCGAAACCCCGGCCGACCGTGACCGCATGCTTGACACGCTTGAAGCGTGGCAGTCCGGCGCGGCGCCGTGGTTGCTGATGCCGCCTGGCTATGAAGTCGATTTGTCATACCCCGGCGGCGCGGCCGGTGACCCGCGCTCGGCGCTCGAATACCTTGATGCACAGATTGACAACGCGCTAGGCCGCGCGCTGTATTCGCTTGGCTATTCGTCGCGGGGTTCGCTTGCGCTCGGCCAACAAGTTGAAGCGGCCGACGGTTGGCAGACAACCGCGCAACTTGACTTGCTGCTTGCCGAATTCGGCCGCCGCGTTGGCGAATGGGTTGCGCGTCGCATCGGTTATGCCGGCCGCGTTCCGGTCTTGCGGACGATTGGCGAGGAATCGGCCAACACGGCCGAGCGCGTCACGATGTTGGCGCAAGCGGCCGCGGCCGGCCTTGTGTCATGGCAAGCCGCCGACGAAGACCGAATGCGCGCAGAACTTGGCCTTGACCCGCGCGAAGCGCGCGACGAAGCGCGCACGGCACCCGCGCCGGCGACGTTTGCCGATGAATCGTTCCCGGTGCCGAAGGGTGTGGCCGACGAAGCCGAAACGGCGCTTGCATGGCGCCGCGAACATGGCCGCGGCGGCACCGAAGTCGGCGTTGCGCGCGCGCGCGACTTGAAGAATCGGCGGCCGGTGTCGCTTGATACGCTCAAACGGATCAAAGCCTACTTTGACCGGCACGAATCCGACACCGACGCCGAAGGGTTCCGGCCCGGTGAACCGGGGTTCCCGTCGGCCGGCCGGATTGCTTGGGGTTTGTGGGGTGGCAACCCCGCGCGGCGTTGGGCCGAAGACCGGCTTGCCGGTGTCGAGGCGCGCGAATGTTGTCTTGCCGACCGTGTTGAAGTCATCGGCGCCGATGGCGTGCCGTTTCAGACTTGGCGGCCGCTTGACGGCGTTGAATGCGCGGTTGCTTGGGCATCGAATGACGCGCAACGCTCGGCGCTCGATTCGCGGGTTGAGGCGTCAATCGGTGAAATTGCCGAGCGTCACCGCGCGGCGGTATGGTCCGCGGTTGCCGACGGTTGGAACCCGGACGCAAACGCGGCGGTATATGACGAATTCCTTGCCGAATATCGTGACGCCGTGTCGTCATTCGCGTCAACGCTCGCGTCGGCGGTTGAAGGTTGGGCAAAGGCTGAACAGCGAGCGCAACGCCGCGCCGGCTTGCCGACGGTCGGCCCGAATCAAGGCGCCGGCCCCGGCGGCATGCCGTCGGCCGACGCCATCCTTTCGCGCATCGGTCCGCGCATTGACATTGCGGCCGATGAAATCGCGAACCGGGTGCAAGGCGAAGTTGAAACCGCATGGACGGCCGGCGGCACCGAAGAGGGGTTCACGTCGCGCATTACGTCCGGCGGCTTGGCGCGGCCGGCGCTCGCGGTTGGCAATGCCATTGAATCCGAAGGCCGCGTTGCGGCGGCCGGTGACTTGGCGACCAGTGACTTGGTAATCACTGAAGTGATGCGAACATCGGTGCTTGACGGCAACCGTTGCGCGCATTGCGCCGAATATGACGGCACAACGTTCGCGATTCCGGCGCAGTTGGACGATTACCGCGCAATGGTCTTACCAGACAAGGAATGTGCCGGCGGCCCGGACCGATGCCGCTGCGGTTGGCTTGTTGTATGGGGGCAACGTGCTTGAAGTCGAACTGAAAGAGGTTGCCGCCGGTGACGATTCGCTTGCGTGGTTCTGGGCATTGGGTGATTCGTCAATCCAATATTACGGCGAACAAATCGACTTCGCTGGCAATTGGGATTGTTGGACCAAATCAATCCTTGATTACCTTGCGGTTTTCTCGTGCCCCGTCATCAGGGAGCATGACCGAACCGGCGAGCCGCTTGGCCTTGTGCGTCGCGGCCGTGTGTTGACGCGGGTTGAGGCGGCCGAACTCGGCATTGACCAGGAACATGACCGCGCGCTTTATCTCGGCGTTGAATGGTTGCCGGCCGGTGCCGATATGGACAATCGCAAAGCGGCCGTGTATGTTTCAATTGGTGCCGACTTTGATTGGCAAGACGAACACGGTGAGACGTGGCCTTGTGTGCTCAAAGAATTGAGCCTTGTAACCGTGCCTTACTTGAAACGCGGACAAATCGAACGGCCGGCGCTCGCTGGCATTACTCTTTCCGAGGATGACGGAATGAATCCTGAAATGATGATGCAGGCAATTCAGGGCCTTGCCGATATGCTTGCGCGCATTGAAGCAAAGCTCGAAATGCCGGCGACCGAGGAACCGGCCGCCGAAGAACCGGCCGCCGACACCGAAGCGACCGACACCGAAGAACCGGCCGCCGAAATGGAAGCCGCATGCGGTGACGAATACCGCGCCGAAATGGCCGACCGCATTGCCGCGCTCGAACGCGAAATTGCCGTTCGCGATGCGCGCGCCGAAGTTGCGCAACTGGCCGACAAGCGCGTTGTTCCGGACGACCACGTTGACCGGCTTGTGTCGCTTCGTCTTCGCGACGCCGAAGCGTTCGGCATCGTCATTGATTCGCTTCCCGAACGGCCGGCCGCCGAAGACCGGATTGCCGGCGTTTCGGCACCGGCCGCCAAGACCGTCGGTGAATTGGCGCTTTCGATTCGCGCCGCCGCCGCCGCGAATGGCAACGAAATTACATTTGCCGAGGCCGCACAGCGCGCTTCGGCCCAGCTGAATGGGGTGAAGTGATGGCCTATCTTTCTCGCCCGGCAAATGCCGACGGCCCGATCATTCCCGGCACCGTTGTCGCATACAACGGCGCCGGCCAAGTAACCGCGGCAAGCTCGGCGCTTGTGCCGCCGCTTGGCGTTGCGGTGACGAACACCAACGCGGCCGGCGATGACATTGCGGTTGTTACCGATTCCGGCGACGGTCGGCTTGTGCGGACCCAGCAGGTTGGCGCCGCGCCCATCACCGTCGGTGACCGTGTGATGGCCGACGTTGGCGGAGTCACCCTGTTTGACCCGACGGCGCTGGGCATTGCCGGTGACGTTATCCACAGTTGCGGCATCGCGCGTTCGCCATCGACGAACCCCGGCGACGGCCTTGAAATCTACGTCACGTTTGACAGCGTTGTGAGGCTCTAATCATGACTCTCGCTATTGGTTCCGGTAGCGCACCGACCGTGCGCCCCGTTGACACTGTTGTTGTTCGCGGCCTTTACAATGAAGCCGTTGAACAGTCGCTTGAATGGCAGAAAGCCGTTCAGGTTGCGCCAATCGTCACGATGGACGCGCATGAAGGCGAATATCCGATTGACCGAACGTGGTCAGGGCTTGACCTTCAGGCAACGCCGTCGGCGCTGGTTCCGGCTTCGCTTGAAGGGTCTGAATACGAAGGCCTCGAAATCGCGCTGGATTCGAACTCGTTTGAATGCAAGCGATACAAGCTCGGCCGAATCGACCTTCCCGACCGTCGCGTTGCCAAGCTCGGCTTGGACAACGGCATTGAACTTGAAAAGTTTGTTGCCAAGCGGTTCGCGGCAAAGGCGGCTTCGACGCACTATCAGCACGTCATGGGCGCGCTTGATACCGCGGCCAATTACAACGGCGGCGCCGGTGCTTCGTCGCCTTGGACGCTTGGCGCCGCGACGAACAACGATATCATCGGCGCGCTTGAATCGGCCGTTGATTACCTGTTGACTCAACAGACCTATGCCGAAGGCGAAGAATTGCTGATTGTGGCGTCGCGCAACATCCGGCCGCTTCTGAAAAAGCAAGACCAGATTCGCGACACCATCAGCGTCGGCGGCGCGGTTTCGCCTGATTTCTCGATGAAGGGCTACGCAACCGACGCGGCGCTTGAAGCGTGGTTCCGCCAGTATCTTCCCGGCGCGCGCTTGATCTTCGCGTCCGGCAAGTATCGTGACGCGGCCGGCACCGTGCGCGATGCCTTCGGTGACGCAAGCGGCACGAACGGCGCGTTCTCGATTGTTCGCACGGCCGGCGGCCTCGAACGCTCGTTCCTGAAGACGGTGATTCCTTCGGATGAATCCGGCGGCCAGCTGAACATCGAAAGCGACCGCAATGCGGCCTTCAAGGGCATCAGCATGTTCGGTGACGCTTACTATGACGTTCACATTGCCGACACGTTTGCCGGTGTGTTCTTCTCGAACTGTGCCGCATAATGCCGACGGTCCGTGTCATCATGGGCCGTGGGGTTCGCCTGGCCGGTGCGCTTCATCATGTTGGTGACGTCGTTGACGTGCCGAATGATGACAGCGCACTGGCCGGCGCGCTTCGCATTGGCTTTGTCGAACTGGTTGAAGAACCGACGCCGGCAAAGCCAACGCGAAGCGAATTATGGAGCATGGTCAAGGCCGCCGGTCTTGACGAAGGGTTGTCATACCGGTCAACGTCGGCCGATGATTTGGCCGCGCTGCTAGAAGGTGCGGCCGATGATTGAAACGTTTGGCGTTACATCGGCCACGTTGGAAGGCTACGCGCACCGGTTGACGCTTGACGCAACGACGTCACCGACGGACGCGCAAGCCGACGAAATGGTCACCGACCGTGGTGCCGAATGGTCGGCATTGCTTCAATCGGTCGGTGTTGACGTCGCGACGATTGACCCGGCCTCGCAACTGTACCGGCTTTCGCGCCGTTGGGTGATTGCCGCGGCGCTTCATGACGTCATGCGAGCGCGCGAACGGACGGTCACGCCAATCGTCACGTCATTCGGTGACGAAGCCGACGCATTGCGTGACCGTGTGCTCGAACGGATTGGCACGTTGGGTGACGGTCAACCGACCGCGGCCGGCGCGCCGAACTTGGTTGACTCACACGTCACCCGCGCCGCCGAAATCGAAGCGGCGCTTGCCGACGGTTCGCTGGTCAACCGGCTTGCGTGGTCCGGCAATGTTTGAATTGTCGGTCATAGACTCGGCAACCGGCCAAATCGTTGAGCGCATACAGGGCGCAATTGACAACGTTGCCGACTTCCGGCCGCTTTGGCGCCGCATGCGTCAACCGTGGCACAAGTCGCGGCGCGAAATGTATGACACGGCCGGCCGCGAATTCGGTTGGAAAACCTACCAACAAACGCCGGAGCGGTTCCGGTATGTGACCGTGAAGTCGCGGTTGACCGGCATTGAACCGGACCGGTTGCGCGTTCTGCGTTGGAAGCCTGGCCGAGAATATCTGTACCCCTCCCTTGTGTCGGCCCGTCACCCGCTTGGCATTTGGGAAGCTGGCAAGCGCGCCGTCACAATGGGGACGGCCGTGCCGCATGCCGCGAACCATGACGCCGGCCGCGGCCGCGCGCCGCTTTGGGCCGGCGGTTATGCGATACCGCGTCGGCGGCTTGTGTCGTTTGGTCGCGGCTTCAAGGATGACTTGCGCAAGGAAGTCAGCAAGTTTGCTGGCGAGATTGCGCGCGAATTCGGCCGCACAACGGTCGGTCAAACATCGGCCGAGATTGACCTATGACAACCCCGTCAATCGGTTGGTGCATTGTCGAGGTATTGCGGCAAGGCGTCGCGGTTCTTCAAGCTGAATTGCCGGCCGTGCTGTTGTCGCTTGAAGCGATATATCCTGACCTTGCGTTGCCGGAGCCGGTCAAGTTTTGGCGAAGCGAAACAATCCCAACGGATTGGGATTCACCCGGCGTCGGCTTGTACGATACCGGCACCGAATACATTGAAGCCGACGCGCTTGCCGCGTTTCAGGTCCGGCACACCATCAACGCGCGCATTGTCGCGGCGGCCTCGCAATCCGAAGCCGATGAAGTGTCAACGTATGATGATGCCTTGCGGTTGTATGCCTGGGCAGTATCATACACCCTACAACGCTTCCTTGCGTTGCCGACGTATGCCGGCGCGGTTGGCGTTTGGCGTTGCGTTCCGGTGAATTCAACGCCGACGCCGTTGATTGAAGCCGATGACCGTGGACAATACTTGCGATTCATTGACGTCACCGTACAGGTTGACCAAAGGCAAAGGCGGTTGATTCCATGACAATCAATGCAAACTCAACGGTTGTGACGATCAAGTCACAAGCCGTGGTCGGCACGGCCGAACCCATTGCGCTCGGCGTTGACCCGTCGTTGCGCTGCTTGGAAGTAAGCGCCGAACCGCGCGGTGAACAGCTGATTGAACGCGCTGACTTGTCGGCCGCGTTCGGCCCGTCGTTGCCGCCGGTGCTTGGCTCGCAAGCGTGGAGCATGACGCTTGTGACCGAACACTATGGCTTTGACAACCCGCTTGACGCTTCAAGCTCGGCGCTTGCGCCGCTTTGGGCGGCGTGCGGTTATCTTCGCGCCGACGGTCTTGGAACGGTGCTTTGGGACGTGGCAACGTCTCGGCCGCTTGTTGGTGCCGGTTCCGCCGGAATCGTGCCTTGCACAATCCAGGTTGATGAGGTTGACGGCAACACGTTCACCGCGTTTGACGTCGTTGGTACGGTTGAGGTTTCGGCCGATAGCGGCGCGCGAATCCGGTTGACGTGGACGCTTCAAGGCCGTTGGGCCGGTGCGCCGTCGGCATCGTCCTTGACGGCCGCGACGATGACACCCGCGTCGGTGACCTATGCCGGCGGCACGTTCGTTGACCCGGCACCTTGGGTGAACGTTGACGCAACGTTGACGACAACGACAACCGGCACGGTTGAAGGGTTGGCGTCATGGGGTTTCACGGCCGGCGCCGAACTTGCCGAGCGTCCTGATGCGACGGCCGGAACCGATGCCTTTGCGCCGTCATACGTCAACCGCGCGGCCGCGCCGGTCTTGACGACGGTTCTTGACGCGGCGGCCGAAGGCACCCTGAACGCATGGTCAACCGCGCTCGCGGTGACAACCGGGCCGGTGTCGGTGTCGATTCCCGGCCCGACTGGCACGGTGACAATTGGCTTGCCCAACGGTTTCGCCAAGTTGCCGACGCCGCAAGGCGACACGTTCAGACAATACGGCATCGAATACGGCGGCGCGGTTGACCCGGCAACCGGGTTGACGTCGCAAATTGGGTGGGCCTAATGCGCGAACACGTTGTCACGGTTGACGGTGCCGAGGTTGAATTGACGATTCAACCGCCGAAGCAATCGCGATGCCTTGAATACACCGCGCGCATTGCGTCGATTGGTGACGGTGACGTGGTTGCGCACTATGACGCGGCGCTTGCCTTTGTCGGTCCGCATGCGACGATTGCCGACGTTCAAGACGTGGCCGATTGGCTAGACACTCACGTTCCCTTTGGTGAAACGGTGCAACTTGCCGGCCGTGTGTTGACGTCTCGCATGCCGTCGGTGACTGCGCAGGGAAAATAAACCGCGCAGCCCGGTTGATTACAACACCGGGGTTTATCTGCGCCGAATGCGACGACTTGACAAGGGTTGGCCGATGTTGCCCGAAACCGCTACGAAACCCGAACATCGCGCGCCAACCCGGTCAACCGGCTTGCGACGTGTTGACGGTGCCGGGTTGGTTTTGGGATGCGCTCGATTTGGGGGCGGCCATTCAGCGCGGCGCGGTGTCGCCGGACCATATCAGCGGCCAAGCGTGGCAGCTTGGAACGCTCGCCTTGACGGCGCTGGCCGACGCGCAACGGGTTCAGGAATGGGAAGCCGAACAACGCCGCAAGGCTATCGAGCGCGCGCGCGGGGGTAAGTGATGGCAACGCGCGTAGGGGCACGGGTAGAAATTGACGCCGATGGCCGCGGCGCTCGGCGCGAATTCGGCCGCATGGAACGCGCCGCGCGCGATTTGGGCCGAGAGTTTCGCGACGTCGGCCGCGAAGCGATTGCCACGGGGTTGGGTGTTGCCGGCCTTGGCACAATCGAAGAAGCGCTTTCGCGCGCGGCCGACTTTGCGCGCGAAGCGATGGAAGCGTTTACCGCGGCCAATCGCGAAGCCGGCGCAATGGCCGCCGGCACGGCTTCGAAATTCGAAGACTTGAAGGTTGCCGTCGGCGCCGCGGCGCTTGGCGGCGAGAACGCTGAACGGGTGTTCGGCGCGCTTCAGGCGGTAACCGGCAACCTACAAGCGGCGGTTGCGGCCAACGAATCGCAATTTCGCGAATTCACGGTCAACGCGCTTGTTGTTGCGCTTGATGCCGTCGCAATGGGCATTCGCTTCGTCGGCAGATTGGCGCAAACGTTCGAGGTTGCAAAACTCGCAATCAAGGCCACGGCGCTTGGCGCTACCGAACTCGGGATTGCGCTTTCGCAAGGCGTCATCGTCGTTGCGCGCGAAGCGATTGAAATGACCGCGGCGCTGACTGAACAGCTTGCAACGTTCACCCGCGGCGCGGCACAAGCGGCCGGCCGCGTTGGCATGCGTGGCCTTGCCGAACAACTCAACGGCATTGCCGACGGCATGGACGCCGGCGCGGCCGGTGTTGCCGAGATGGCCGCCGAAACCGAAACCATGCGGCTTGAACTGGTTGCGGCTCGTGACGCATTGCGCACCGGGTTCGCGCGCGACGTTGAAGACACAACGGCGCGCATGGACCGGTTGCAACAAATGATGGACGGCGCGTCTGGCTTGTTCAGTGACGTGGCCGACCAGTTGCGCGACGACTCAACCGAGTGGCAGGTCTACACCGAAGCGGTTGGCGCGGCCGGCGACGAAATCGAAGAAACAACCGGCCGCATTTCAACGATGCGGCATGAAGCGCGCGTTGCGTTCAACGACTTGCGCGACCTTGCCAATTCAATCGGCGGGTTCGCAAGCGCGGGTTTCGGCGTGGCCAACACGGCCTTCGAAAAAGCCAACATTGCCGCCGAACTTGCCGACGAAAGGCAACAAGCCGGCGCCGACAAATACAAGGAAGCGTTGACCGCGCGGATTGAAGCCGCGCAGAACTACGCAAGCGAAACCGGCAACATCCTTGCACAAGTGACAAGCGGCCAAGCAAAGGCGCTTGACGCAATCAAGGCATTCATCGGTCAAGAATTGATTGCCAAGGGGCAAGCGCGGTTGCTCGAGGCGGCGGCCTTGTTCTTCGTTCCCGGTCAACAAGCGGCGGCCGTCGGCATGACCGCGGCGGCCGGCGCAATGATTGCGGCCGGCGCGGCGCTATCGCGCACCGGCGGCGGTTCCGGCGGCGGCGGTTCGGTTGTCGGTGCCGGTGTTGCGCCGGCACCGGTTGTTGCACAAACCAGACAACAAACCGACGTGACCGTCATTTCAAACTTTGGCGTTGTCGGTGACCCGCGCGAAGCGGCGCGCGTTGTTGCTGATAGCGTGCGAACCGCGACGCGCGAAGGGTACTTGTAAATGGCAACCTTTCCACTGATGGCGCACACGGTGACGGTTTCGTCACGGGTTGTGTCGGTCACAATCAACGGGGTTGCCGGGTTGATTACGCTGAACCCGGCACCGGCGTCGCCAACGCTTTGGGGGTGGGGCATGGACCCGTTGACCGGCGCGGCCGACACCGACACAACCGTCACGGCGCTTGCCGACGCGCTTGCGGCGGCCGGCTTCGGCGGCTTGCCGGCCGGACCATACGTTGCCGAATACGTTGCCAGCGCCGCGCCGACTCGGCCGCTTTGGCGCATCACGATTCCAGGCGGCCCGCACACAATCGACTTCGGCAACGACGTTGACGAACTCGGCATCATTGCCGGCGATTCGTTCACGGTGCCGGCCTTGACGGGTTACATGACCAGCTTGCGACGTTGGGCCGGTGTATGGTCACCGGCTTCGCTCGGCGTCCGGTGTGAGCCGGTCTATGTTGACGACGGTGCGCAAACGGTGTCGCCGTACAACCCCGCGGTTGCTGATAGGGTGCGCGTTGCGCGGCGGCGGCTTTGGTTGTGTTCGTGGCCGTATGTTGAGGCGGCCGACGTAACGCGGGACGTTCTGTTGCTTGACCCGGCGTTCGCAACACTGGCCGACCGTGCCGGTGACGATACGCTCGGCACGCTTGACGATTTGCTCGGCGCGGCCGGCTCCGGCCGTCAATTGCGGCTTGTGTTGGACGGTGCCGGAACCGAGCGCGACGCTTGGCTTGACGCGGCCGACGCCATCAAGCGCGATGATTTCACAAGCGAAGAAACGGTTGGCGGCCGGCGTTATCGAGTCGCGTTGCCGCTGCTTGAATCTGCCATCAACGTGGACGTTGAAACGTGACCGGTTACGCCGACACCTATGTCATGCGCGTCGCGGGGTTGCCTTATACCTGGTCAACCGCGCCGCTGGTCTATGACCCGACGGCGCGCGCGGTTGTGTCGTCGGTTCCCGGCACGCTTCGGCAAAAGCTCGAACTATTCAAGCCGACCGGTTCAGACTCCGGCGTTGAAGTTTCGCTTGTATACGGCGACGCCGCGCAACCGTTGCTTGACCGCACGATTGCCCCGGTTGTTGATGCGTCCGGCGTTCCGGTTCGATTGGCCGACGCGGTTGATGACCTTGCGACGGCGTTGCCGGTGACGGCCGCGCCGGTTGGCCTTGCACCGGGTGACGTCATCAGCGTCGGCGGTGAGGCGGTGACATACCTGTCAACCGGTGCCGGCGTCATCAACGTCATTCGCGGCGCGCTCGGCTCGGTTGCCGTGCCGATTCCGGCCGCGTTCGTTCTTCTATCGAAACCGGCCACGGTCATCGGTTCGCGCGTCGTCTTGTCGCGGGTGCCGTTCGGCGGCACGCTTGAAAGCGTTGTCTTTCAAGGCCGCATCACAGCTGTTGCGGCCGACGCTGGCAACGTCCGGTTGACCATTGGTTCAACGTGGTCAAGCCTGCGTTCGCGCAAGTATGCGCCGCCGCGCAACGACAACCCCGCGAGCGCGCGCGCGTCAATCGAGCGCGGCGCCGGCGGCTTCGTCCTGGCAAGCGCCGGCGATGACGGGCCTTTGAGGCTTGCGCTTGGCGATGCCGGTGCGTTCCCGGCCGACGTTTCGCATGCATGGGTTGGTTCTGATGATTTGCGGGTGTGCGCCGAAGTGACGGTTGCGGCCGGCGGCGTTGTCGTCGTTCCGGCCGGCGCGCAAATCGCGCAAGCGTTCGACGGTGACCGGATGATTTCGGCGGCCGAAATTGACGCGCGCGTCGGCGCTGAATTCTCAATTGATTCGGTCATCGTGGCCGACGTCCTTGCCGGACCGCTTGCGCCTTCCCTGGTCGTTTCTGCGGTGTTGCAAGGCCAAGCCCCCGCGACGATGCGCGGCGGGTTGGACGCGGCCGAATTGGGTGACTTGACGGCGCTTGACGGCGCGCTCGGCATTGCGTTGTTTGCGTCGCCAACGCTGTCAACCGCGGCGCCGCTTGTCGTTCTACCGCCGGCCGACAAGCCGCTTGCGCTGTTGAAGTATCTTGGCCAACTGCTTGAACCGGCCGGCGTTGTCATGGTGCCGGATTCGCGCGGCCGCATTGCCATCGTTGACCCGGTTGAATCGTCGCTTGTGCCGACGTCGGTGACCGGTGACCAGCTGCGCGCGCCGGCGCTGTCATGGTCGGTTGACGAATCAACGGCGTTGCGTGCCGTGACGATTGCCGCGCCGTTTGAAGGTGTGGACTACACCGCGCGCGTTGTGTCGGATGTTGCCTCGCAACTCTACTCAGGCGGCGTTGAACTCGACATTGACGCCGGCCTTTGGTCGCCGGCCGCCGACTCGTTGCGCATCCGTTGGCGCTCGGTTGTGACGTGGTTGCAACGCGGCGTTCCGGTGTTCGGTGCCGAAATCGAGCGCGGCACGGCCGTTGACGTCGGTGACCTTGTGCTTGTTGACGTGCCGACACTGGTTGACGGTGACGGAACGCGCGGCGTTTCGGGCTTGTTGTGTTCGATTCTTGAACGCGGTGAGACGACGCGCAACGGCAAGCAAGCCGTCACGCTGCTTGCGCTCGGCCACGGTCTCAAATTGCGGCTTGGCGCATGGTCGCCAACGGCCGAAGTTTCGGCGTATGCCGCCGGAGTTGCGACGGTCGGCACGCTGTTCACCGGCACCGATGACGCGGCGCCGTTCACGGCCGGTCAAGCGGTGTTCTTGCTGGACGCCAACGGCACCCGCATTGATACCGATGCGCCGCCGGCCACGGTCACCGGCGTCGGCCCGTTGTCGTTGAAGGTGACCTTTGCAACCGCGACACCGGCCGCAACCGATTTGATTGTGTTGGCGCAATACGATGACGTCGCAATTCGTGATGTGTACGCTTGGCAAGCCGACCCGGCCGGCACGCTTGGCGCTGGCCTTGAAGCCGCGTTCACTTGGGGTTGACGCATGGCATTCATTGACGTTGACGATGACCGCGCCGCGCCGGATGAGGCGTTGCACTCGCTTATCGGCGTTCGAACGGCGCTGAACGTTGACGCGCTGGCCGAAGACCGGCACATCGGCACCGGCGTTGCATGGGCCGAGCGGCCGACGGTTTCGACGCACCCGGACCATGATTGGGGGGTGCCGTTATTGTTCCCGGCCGAACCCGGTGCAACGACGGTGCGCGCGGTTGTGACGTGTGAAGCGTTGGCCGCGCCGGTTGACCTTTCGCTTGAAGTCGCCGGCTCGGTTGGCGCGGTTGTCACGGTGCCGGTCACCGGCTCACCGGGTGTCGTTGAACTCATTGCGACGTTGCCGACGGCGGCCACGGCCGGCGACGTATACCCCGGCGCGCTTCGTCTTCGGTCGCACGTTGGCGCGTTGAAATACACCCGCGGCGTTGAAGAACACACAGACGTCACGTTGCACACAACCGGGTCAACAATCGGCCCGTTGACTTGGGAAGCGTGTCATTTCGTTGCAGAGTATACCGGCGCGAACTACGAACCAACGGCGGGTGACCGGCCGCGCTTCTATCTCGGCGCATGGCATCGGCCTTCGCATGGTTCGCATGTAGACTTTCAAGGCTGGCCGGCCGCGGTTCCGGGGTTCTTCGTCCAGGACAACGCGCAAGTTGCAATCTATGACGTCGGCCGGTTGGACGTTCACGGCCTCGCGATTTCATACGAAGGCGCGGCCGGCGTCATTCGGCCGGCCGAAGCTGCGTTTGCGCCGCGCGCATTGGCGCGCGCATCGTCGGCGCTCGGCTTGTCTTCGGCGTTGGCTTCGGTGTACGAAACGCGGCCACACTGGCACACAAGCGGCGGCGCGCTCGGCTTGTTCGGCCGAACCCGGTTGGCCTTTGCAACCGAACTTGTGTGTTTTGACGCGCTTGTTGAGATTCGGCCGGACGTCGTTGGTTTGGAATTGACCGCGCTGGCCGGCGGCACCGGCGGCCCGGAATCGCTTGACGCAACGCTTGAATTCATTGACCCGGCAACCGGCGCGGTTGTCGTGACTCGCACGGCCGGCGCAACGGTTTCGCCTTCTGTCGGCGGCCACGATTGGCGAATCACCGAAGCGGGTGACGGCTTGCTTGCCCTGTTTGGCGTGACGCGGTTTCTTGGCGGTTCGGTGTTTCTCGGCGCATGGGGCGCCGCCGACTTGGCATATTGTGCGCCGAACGCTTCTGATTTGCCGCGGTATAGCGTTATCAAGGCGACGTTCGGCCTTGCCGGCCTATCGGTTGGCGGGTTGTATGTGATGCGGTTGACGTTGCCGATTGACCGCGCGGCGCTGATTGTGACGCCGGCAACGGTGCGCGAAATCATCGAGGTTTGAACGATGCCGTTTGTATACACTGGCAAATGGACGAACCCCGAAACGCTGCGCGCGGTCATACCGACCGAAGCGATCATTGCCGACTCACAAGCCGCAACGTTGAAGAACGCGCGGTTGATTCATCGGCGTTCGGTGCGGTTGTTGTTTGCGGCCGCGCCGCGCGTTTCGTCCGGCGTTGTTGTTGTGCCGTATGTTGCCGCGCCGGTTCGCACGTCTCGCGATACGCCGAGCGCGCAACGGTTCACGGTCACCGGCTTTGATTGCGACGTCACGCTTGACGTGTATGACGTCGGCGGGGTTCTCGTCGGTTCGGTGACGGTTGCACTTGGCGCGGCGCCGGCCATCAATTCGGCCGCGTTGGCGCTGGCACTTGTTAGTGATTCAACATATTATTGCGCGGTGACGGTAACGCCAACGGCGGCCATTGGCGCGCTTGAAACCTTGCGATTCGAGGAAGCATGAAAGCGACAACCGAAGGGACATTCAGCGCGGCCGTGGCCGGAACGTCAATTCCGTTCGTGCCGCTTGGGGTTGACGGGCCGTTGTACGTCATTGACGTTGCGCTTGACCCGGCGGCAACCGACGCGGTTGCGTTCGGTGTCGGCTCGGCCGGCGGTCAAGTGTTGTTCCCGTCACCCGGCGCGAATTCGTTGCGGCTTGGCCCATACCGCGCCGAGCAGCTTGACGGCACGGTCGGCACGGTCAACGGGTTCTCGCTCGGCGCGGGTTCGGTCACGGTGTATTACACCGTGCAAGCCCTGATTGACGAAGGCGTTTGATGCTTCGGCAATCGCTCGGCTTGTTTCGTTCGGTGTCGGCACCCGGCGCGCGTCCGGTGCCGCCGCTGTACCGTGAAGCCGTGCTTGCGGCCGTGCCGGTTTGGTATCTGCGCCTTGAAGACGAACCGCCGACAACGGCCATTGCCGACGCCGTTGGCGCATACAGTTGGACGGCATACAACGGGCCGACGCTTGGCGTTGCCGGTGCCGTCGGCCGCGCGGTTGAATTCGTCATCCCTGGCCAGCGAATCGAGGCGGCCGCCGGCCATTTCGACGAAACGCAAACCGGCGACTTTTCGCTTGTGCTTTGGTATCGCTCAACGCTTCCAAGCGGGACGTTGCGTTACCTGTTCTCGAACCGGCTTGTTCCGGGTCAACAGGGTGTCACGCTTTATCAATCGGCCGCCGACGAACTTGTTTTCAGCGCGACGATTGGCGTTGACTCAACGGTCATCAATCTCGGCTCGCATGACACCGGCGGCGCTTGGCGCATGGTTGCCGTGACGGCCAACCGCGGCGCCGGTGTTGTTGTCTATCTTGACGGCGTTGCGGCTGCGAATGACCCGGCGTTTCGGGTGTCGTCATCGCTTCCAACGGCATCGGTTGCGGCCATCGGCGCACGGCCGACAACCACGGCCAACGGTTACCGCGGCCAGATTGACGAAGCGGCCGGCTTTGGCCGCACGCTTTCGGCTCGCGAGGTTGCCGCGCTTTATAGGTTGGCGCAATGAACATTCCGACTCACAAAGGCGGTGCTCGGTTTTGGGTTGCGCTTGACGAACCGGACGGCCGGCCGCTTTCGGATTGGGTTCTTGATGACGGCCGCGTCATCGTGCTTGACGACGGAACCGACCCGGCCGGCATGACCGACGCCGAACTTGCCGCGGTGTTGCCATGATTGCGCGCGCGCTGTTGGCGCTATTCCGGCAACCGGGCATCCTTGCCGTTCGCGCCGCGTTGACGTTCGCGGCAATGAACGTGCGCGAAGAAACCGGCGCCAATCGTGGCCGTTGGGTTGACGCCATCGTTGAACTTGGCGGCGGTGACGACGAAGACGCGCCGGCTTGGTGCATGCTGTTCTGTTGGGCATGCTGGCACATTGCCGCGCTTGCTCTTGGCCTCGAAGTCACAAGCCGCACAAGCGGTTCGGTTGTGTCGTCATGGCATCGCGCGACCGATGCCGAGCGCGTCATCGGCAACCCGCGCGCGGGTGACTTGCTGTTGCGGGTGCGCAAGGCCGAAGACCTTGCGACGGTTCGCGCCGGCGGTTGGTGCCCCGGTCATGCTGAAATCGTTGTGCGTTGCGATGACGCCGGCAAGCTGGTCACCGTCGGCGGCAACACGTTCAGCGAAGACGGTGCCGAAGGTGACGGCGTATATATTCACCGGTCAACGTACACCATGAACGATGACCGAATCATCGGATTCATCCGGCCGAGTGTGAAGCGATGCGGAAGTTGAATTGGGCATTGATTGCGGCCACGGTTGCCGGCCTTGCGACGCTGATTGATCAAACAATCAAAGCCGGCGGTGGCGCGCTTGAAGTAGCGGCAGCCGTGCTCACAACCGGTTCGGCGCTGTTGTTCGGGCTTTGGCGTGACGATGACGGTGACGGCGTGCCGAACGTTCGGGACGTGTCGTTGTTGCTTTGCGTCATGCTTGCCGGGTGCGGCGGGGTTCAATCTGTCGAGGTTGAAACCGACTTCGGCAAACTGGCCTTCAATTGTGAAACGCCGGCGTTCTGTGTCGGCGGCTTTTGCCTTCCAATGCCGCCGAAGGTGGCGCGGGTGCTTTGCAATGAGTGACGTTCAAATCAGTTGGTTGCGCGACGAATTGAACGCGCTTCGCGCCGAAGTCACCGAAGTCGGCAAAGAGGTCGCCAAACTGAAGACCAGCATGGCAATTGCCGGCGCCGTTTCGGCCGGTGCCGTCTCGGCCGGCTTCGCTTTGCTGATTTCGTTGGTACAGTGACCGAAGACGCCGTTGCCGCCGCGCTTGCCGCCGACGATGCCGTCAAGGCCGTCGGCGGTTATGTTGAGCGCGATGGATACGTCTATGACGGCGAGCGCGACACATACGTCATTGCTTGCCCAGCTGCGCGCGGCGGTCAATTGGTTCGCACCGGTGCATGGGTGCGCGCGGTTTGGCGCGCGTATACCGCCGGCGGCTTGACCATTGCCGAGGTTACGCGCGAATTCGAGATTGACCGCCAAACGTTCGAAGGCGTGAAACGGTCGCTTGCGCTGACCAAGACGCGCGCGCCTTGGACGGACGAAGAAATTGCCGGGTCATCGGTTGACGCGCTACACGGTGACGCAATCCGCGCGAAAGAACGCGAAGCGTTGACCCGTGCCGAGCGCGACGAATGGCGACGTATCAAGACCGACGCGCACCGTTGGCGGATTTGGCATGCTGCAATTCGTGACGCGGTTGCCGAACTTGACTTGCCGGCCGTCACGGCAACCCGCGCGCGCGTTCCGGCGTCGGCCATCGGCGGCGGCGCGGTTGTCGTCGGCCTTTCAGACTTGCACGTCGGCAAGCGTACCGCCGGCCGTGACCATACGTTGACCGCCGCGGTTGAGTCGTTGCGCAACCACGTTGCGCGCGCGATTGAAACCGCGGCCGGCCGCTTTGGCGTGCCTGATTGTTGGGTTGTGCCGGTTGGTTCTGACTTGCTGCATGCCGACACCGAAGGCCAAACAACGACGCGAGGCACGGCGCAAGGTGCGCAATCGGTCGGGTCAATCGCGCAAGCGATGCGCGAAGCGGTGACGCTAATGACCGGCGCCGTTGATGAGCTCGCAACCGTTGCGCCGGTTGTCGCGGTATACGTGCGCGGCAATCACGATGCTGTCACCGGGTTCGGCGTCGCTTGCGCGCTGGCCGAACGCTACCGCGCGACCGACCGCGTTGACGTGCGACTCGACGAACACCCGCGGCAATGGGTGCGCGTCGGTGACGACGGCGGCGCGATTATGCTGACACACGGTGACGGACCGAAGCCGGCGCGGTTGCCGGCCGTGGTCGCGGCCGAGTGTCCTGATTGGGCCGACTATCGGCGCACCGTGGTCATTCACGGCCATTTACACCGGCATTCGTTAGACGTGGCCGGCCTTGTGACCGTCGGCCTTGCGGCGCCGGTGACGGCCGATGATTGGCACCGTCATGCCGGTTGGGTTGGCGCGGTTCGCGCAATTACCTTGGCGCGGCATGACGGCGCCGGCCTCACTGACTTGGCGTTCGTTCGGTAATCAGAACGGAATTTCGTCTTTGTCGCCGGCCGTGCCGCCGCCTTGAAGCGCGATGTTGTCAACACGAATATCAAGCTCGGCTTTGGTTTCGCTGCTTGCCTGATAGGTTCGCACCTTTGCCGAGCCGGTGACCGTGACGTGTGAACCCTTCGTCACGTACTGCGCCAACGCTTCGGCGCGCTTGCCCCAAATCGCGCAGCTTGCCCATTGCGTTGACTTGTCGCGGCCTTCGCGAATATCGGCCGCGACACTGAACGCAAGCAAAGGCGAGCCGTTCACGTCCTTCAACTCGCTTCGGCCGACGCGGCCGGCAATCGTCACTTGAATCATTGCGGTTCCTCATAGCTTGCGGCGGTTGCCGCGGTTATCGTCTCGGCCAATGCAAGACGGGTTGTTGACCAGCGGCACGGGTGCTCGCACCGATAGCCGCATGCATAGCGGCAAAGCGCCGCGCCAATTTCGTCAACGGTCGGTGACTCAACGCAAGCCGCGGCCTCATGGTCAAGCCAAGCTCGAAAGATGCGCGCGCCGTCATCAATCAAGTCGTCGGTTTGTAGTGCCGGCATTACTTGCAACGGGCCGGCCGCGCCGCTTTCGGGATGCACCGGGTTCGGCCAAAGCCTTGACTCATGCCACGCAACCGAGACCAGGACGGCCGGCGGTAGCGCATAGGCTTCGGCCGCTTCAACGACGTCGGCGCATACGTCTTCGGCCGTCGGCGCAATGTCGAGGCCAAGCGCAAGCAACGCGGCGCAAATCATTGGTCAATCTCGGCGCGCAGTTGTTCAAGAATCTCAACGGCTTTGCGCAAGGATTCAAGCGCGTTGTCTAGTGTGATCGGCATCACGTATGCCGCGCCGGCTGCATGCGCCAGGCTTGTTGAGTTGCCATCGGCCGCAAGCGCCGCGCGCCAAAGCTGCAAAGACTGTTCTTCGGTAAGTTTCATGATGCCCCCTTCAACTTGTTCAGCGCCGCGGCCACGTCTTGGACGTCGGCAATGCGGCGCGCTAGCGTTGGAAGCAACCGCGCCGGTTGCGCGTCAATCGCGCGCGTCCAACGGTCAAGCTGGTCGGCATCATCGCCGGCCGCTTCGGTTGCGTATTGAATCAGCGTTTCACGGTGTTCGGGTGCCGGTGCCGGTTCCGGTGCCTTGCGTGCCGGTGTCGGCGTTGGCGTGTCGTCGCGCTCGGCATCGTCACCGGTTGCGACACTGAACAGCAAGCGCAACAGATACTTTCGAGCGCCGGTCAACGCCTTTGCGACCGCTTTGTCTTGTCGGTCGGTGCCTTCTGATGCCGTGACGCATTCAAGGCGCTGGCCGGATTCGTGCGCGACAATCCAACGCACGGTGACCGTGACGCGGGTGCCGTCCATATCGCGCGCGATAGACTCAACAACCGGAACCAGCGCCAACCCGTTCGCGGCCAACACCGGCGCAATTGCGCGCGTCAAATCTTCGTCGCTTGCGTATGTGTATCGATGGTGCGCGTTCTTGCCGGTCTTCTGAATGTATCCGATTTCACCCGTCGCTTTCGCGATGGCCGCGGCAATCTTGTCGGTTTCGGTGGTCATCGTTTCACCCAACGCGGCGGGGTCACAAAAATCGGCGCCGCGCCATAACCGTCGGCCGCGTTTGCGTTCAGCTGCGCAAGCGCATGGTCAACGGCTTCGTCGCCAAGCCGCATCGTTTCTTTGTCCATTTCGTAGATTGCAACGCCGAAGGGTTCGGCATTCTCGGCGGCAATGATGATGCACCGGTCAACGTGTTCACCGTGATAGCGCAACGCGCGCCGGTACCATGCCAATTGAAGGTGAACGCCGTATCGAAAGATTGCCGGAATGTAAGCGTCCGGTGAGGCGTCGCGCGTCGTCTTGAAGTCAATGAGGGTTGACGTTGAAACGTTGAAAGCATCAATGCGCGCTTTGTTGCCTTCCCAAATGAACGTGGTTTCACACTCGGCGCCAATCAGGAGGGTTGACGCTTCAAAATGGTTCTTCACCGCGTTGGCAATGATGGCCGCGGTTTCATGCTGGTCGGGTGTGATGACGGTGCGGTTGCCGACGGTTTCAGCGAATTCGGCATGCGCGGCCTTGCCGGCCTTCGTGCGCCGGTCAACGTCCGGTGCAACGGCAATCTCGGCATCAAAGTCGCGCGGCGTCAAAAGCATCGCATGCGCGGCCGTGCCGAGCGCGGCCGACGGGCCGACCTTGTTGGTGCCGTCAAGGAACGCTCGAAGGTGCGGCGCACCTTTGCGCGCGGCCTTCAACATGGTTGCGCTGATTTCGGGCCGGCCTTGGTATTCGGCGGCGGTCATTTGCATCTTCATTGCTTGGCCTCACTGGCAAGGCAAAGCGCGGTGAGCGCCGCGAATCCGAAGCCGCACCCGAGCGCATACGCGGTTCGGTCGGTCGGTTCCATGCCGAGATGCGATGCTAGCATGAGCGCAAGCGCGAAGCCGACCGCGCCGAGCGCAATGATTGAAAGTAGGTTTGTCATCCTTGAAGCCTCCCTGTTGCGTCGTCAACGGGTGCCGCCGGAACCACCGAACGCGGCGGCACCCTCCCCGGACCATCCGGGGGACGCACCCTCAAAGCCCCGTCCGGTGAACCGGTACGGGGCAAGCGGGGGCGGTGGGCGCGTCAACGGCCGGCGCTACACAGATTCGCGATATGTCGTTTGAGGGCGTTCCGTGCCGCGGTGGGGCTCTGTACGTTCTGCCAGTTGCGCCCGTTGTGCCGGCGCACGTCTTTCACAATCTGCAACCCGTCGGCGTATCGTTCGAAGATATATTCGGTCACCATGTGCCGCTGAACACGCCAAGAACCCACGTTTGAACGCACGGCCTCGATAGTGCCGATTGCGACGCCATCGGCGTATACCGTCGCCTCAGTGTCATCGTCGCGATGCCCGGTGCCTTCAAACTGGCCGAAAGTGATCTTGGTCGTGGTCGTGGTCGTCATTTTACTTCCTATTGCGTCGAGGCGGCGTTGGCTTCATTGCCAACACGGGACAAGCTAAAGACAACGGCCGGACGTGTCAACGATAAAATCACGACAATTTGCAGAATTTATAGAACCGCGGCCGACCGTCACCGCATTTCACCTTATGCGTCAACCGCTTACCGTCGCGCACAAGCCAACCGCGTTCAGTCCATGAGGCAACGATTGAACCCGGTTCAAACCCCGCGCGGCGCAAGGTTTCGCGCACGAACGCCGGCGCAAGCGCCAATTCGGTGAACCCGGATTCATCGCATTCACCGGCGCCAATCCAACCGGCCGGCGGCTCGGCTTGCGACGGCGCGCGAAAGATGCGGCCCAGCTGCGCGGCCGCGGCGGTCAACACTTCGTCAAGCGCGTCAATCGCACGGTCGGCTTTCGAAGACTTGCTTGCGATGGCATCGGCTATTGAGCGGTCAACCCAATCGTTGACAGTAAACCCGCAAGCCGCGCCGAATTCGCGGCCGGTCAATTCGAGCGCGGCCAACGCTTGCGCAATACGGTCGCCGGCAACGTGTCCCGGGTGCCGGTCATAGATGCGCGACGCAAATGAATCGACAAGCGCCGCATGACGCGCGCGCAACTCGGCAGGCGCAACCGACGCCAACCGTTCAACCAGCGCCGGCAACCCGTGGCCATGATGTTCGCGCAACACGTTCAGCATGCCGCGGATTTCAACGCCTAGGTCGGCCGAAACCCCTCCCCATGCCGGCGCCGTCACGGTCAAGACGCGCGACCAGATACCGCCGAACCCTTCGGCCATGTTGATGATTGGACCTTCACCGGTTGAGAGTAACCAGCTATGCGAACGCGGCGCCGCTTGCAACCCGCCGGCCTTGCTACCGCGCGCGCGCGAAACGCCGCTGGTCACGTCATAGATTGCGCCGGCGACGTCTTCGATTTTGCGCGCGCGCATTGTGTCGTCAAAGGCCAGCGTCAACCCGCGCGAATAAGCGGCGGCGCGCTCAACGGCAATTCGCGTTGTGTCCCATGACCGAAGCAACCGCCACGGGTCGCCAAGCGCCGACAACGCGACGCGCAGCGCCGACGTCTTGCCTTGTGATGTTGTGCCGGCCAGGTCGATGACTGCAACCTCCAACCCGGCGCGTTGCGTCAATGTCGATGCCAGCGCGCCGCAAATCATCAACCGCACAACCGGCCGAGCAAGCGCGCGTTCAAGCGCCGCATGCCAAAGCGATTCGTTGCCGGCGGCTTCAAGGCCGTCAACCCATTGGTCGCGGCCGGCGTCGCCGGTCCGGTAATAGGGGCACGCTCGGCCGTGCCGATGATTGCCGCGCAAGTAACAGTCACCGAACCAGCCCGTTGACGCGCTTGTCTCTTGCCGTGTGATGCGTTGCCGGTTGTGCTGTTCGTAGGCTGTCAGATACCGGACCAACTCACCGGCCGTGTGTTGGTCAACCGGCAACCCATAATCTGACCAAGCGACGATTGACCGCGTTGACGCAAGGTCTGAACGCGGCACGTCAATGGATTTGCCATGCCATGCCAAGCGCCAAACGTGCCGGCCGTCGTCAACGTCAATGCCGACGTTCGTGACGTCAATGCGGCATTCGGCAACCACCAATTCGGCGTCCTTGTCGAGAACCCGAACAAGCGCGTTCGGCAAGTCATACCCCGGCGGTAATTCCGGCGAGTCTTCACCGCACAAGTCATCAAGCGCCGCGGCAAGCCGTGACCCTTCGGCCCGGTGCAAGTCATCGACGTCAAATCCGCGCTTGCGTGCCGGCAATTCGACAATGCGAACGGTTGCGCCGGCCGCCGAAAGCGCCGCGAACGCCTTGGCCGCGCCGGCCTTGCCGGCCGCGTCGGCATCGTATGCAATGCGGATTTCGGCGCCGTCGCTGACAAGCTCGGCCACAATCGGCCCAATGTCACCGGTTGCGCCAACCAGCGCCGACACGGCGCGAACCCCGGCTTGATGGCATGCCCAAACCGACGGTTCGCCTTCAACGAGATAGAGCGGCCCGTCATTGAACGCGGTGACGTCCATGCCATACGCGCACGCCATGCCGCCGCGCTTTGCCCAACGCGGCGCCGACTTGCCGGTTGATATGCCGCGCACCCGGTCAACGCCGCAAGGCGTCGGGAATCGGATTTCACCGGTCCGGGTTTCGGTGACGCCGAAGTCGGCCAGCGTTTCGGCCGTCAACTTGCGTGCCGCGGCCCATTCGGCCAGCGTCATCGGCTCCGGCTTTGCCGGCGGCTTGTCTTCGGTGCCGGTGTCAACGCCGCATTGCCGGCAATATTCGTACAACGTGCCGCGCTCACCGGTGCCGAAATCGTGAAACCAACCGGCGCCGTCACCATCGTCGGGTTGCACCGATAACGAAGGGTTCTTGTCGGGCCGGTGTAGCGCCTTCACCTTGAAGAACCCTTCGGCGTTCGGCCGCTTGTTCGCGGTTGCGCTGTCGAGGCCAAGCGCGCGCCAATATTGTCGGTCACCCATTGATCAAGCTCCTTGCAATCGCGTTCGTTCGTTCGGCGTCACGGTTCAGCGCGGCACAAATCAAGCCGATGGCGTAAGCCGTCACAACCCGCGGCGGCCGGTCATCGTACAAAATGCGACGGCACAACGACAAGGCCGGACCATTGCCGTCCGGCAAATGCTCGCGAACCCAACGCAGTTGGTCATTGCGCGCGGCGCTTCGCAGATACACCCGCACCGACTCAACGCGCGCAAGGCTGGCCGCGCCGTCAATGCCGCGGCGCCGAGCGCGCACCCAATCAGGCAGGGCGTCACAAAGGCCGTGAACGCTGCATGCGAGAACAAGCGAACGCGCAAGGGCTTCGTCGGCCGACACAACCGGCGCGATGACTTCAATTCGTTCGCGCGGTATATCCAACGCAATGTCGAGATTGTGCCGGACGTACCGAACCCCCGGCGCATCATGCGGCCGCGGGTCATACATGCGGCCGCCTTCAATGGTTATCGGGTCACCGTCACCCAAATCAACGCGCATCCGTTCAACCGTGCCGCGCCAATTCAGCGGCAACAGGTCGGCCGGTATCATATCGGCAACGTGCCGAAACACGGCCGTTATCTGGTCGCCTTCAACGCGCATCGTCGCAAGCGCCGGCGGTCCCGGTGCATCGAATTCTTCAAGCGCGTCGGCCAGCGCCGCGGCATCATGCAGGTTGTGAACATCGGCCGCGCCGAACGGATCCCAAACGCGAACCGACGTCTTGCCGGGTGCCGTTCGCAGAACCCGGCCGATTTCTTGCGCGTAGGCGACGCGCGAACCGCGCGGGTGAGTGAGGCCAATCCAGCGAAGCCAAGGCAGGTCAACGCCTTCAACCAGACAAGCGACGTGAACAATCGCGCGCAACTCACCGGCTTGAAGCCGGCGCAACTTGTCGTCACGGTCTTCGGCGCTGTGGCCGCTGTGGAACGATTCAACGCCGTCAAGCTCGGCCGCAAGCGCGTCGGCGTCGGCGCACGTTGCCGCCGAGAAAACACCCGGCCCGTCGGCATCGGCCAACCAAAGCCGCGCGCCGGCAACAAGGTCGTCGGCGTCGCAACGAACCCCGCCGAACGTCGGAAGTAGGATGACGCCATCGGCAACCGCGTCGGCCAGTGAATAGTGGAACCAGACCGATGACCAAAGTTTGAGGTCATCATCGGCGTCGGCAAGATACGGCGTCGCGGTGAATCCGATTGACCGCGCCGGTTCGACTTCGGCACGCCATTCGGCAACGCCGCGGGTGTTGGTCCGGTGCGCTTCGTCGGCAATCCAAAGCGCCGGCCGGTGAATCGCACCGGCAACCCGTGCGAGGGTGCGCGGGTCATAGGTGCAAACCGTGACGCGGCGCGTCAAGTCGCGCTCACCGGTGCAAACCTTGCCGACGTCCAAGCCGCGGCGTTCGAGCGTCGCGGCCAGCTGATGCACAAGGCGAAGCGTCGGCGCGGTGACGATGACGCGGCCGTCGGTGCGCGCGCAAAGCTCGGCCAACAAGACCGATTTGCCGGCACCCATAACGGCGACAACCAATCCGCGGTCATCGTCGCGCGACTCGATTGCGGCAAGCGCGTCGGCTTGCCATCGGCGGGCTTGCAATCCGCCCCATTCGTTGCTATACAATTTCAACCTCCTTGCGGCCCCGGCACGGTTCAGCGTTCGCGCGCTATCGTGCCGGGGTTTCGCGTTTTGAACACCCGGTCAAACTCGGCCCATGCTTGCGCCGACGTCATGCCGTCCGGCAATAGAAGCGAAGCAACGACTTCGCCGGCAATGGCCGCGCGTTCGGCCCATGCTTCAAGTTCGTCTTCGGTCATGCCTTGAACCTCATTTGAACATATCAAGTTGGCCTTCATTGGGTTCGTCGGGCTTGTCGGCGTCGGGTTCCCATTCATGCGGGCGCGCGACTGCGTGCGCGATTCGCGCGCGCGCAATCTCGGCATATTCGGGCGACAATTCGCAACCGACAAAATCAAACCCTTCAAGCGCGCATGCAATCCCGGTTGTGCCGCTTCCGGTGAACGGGTCTAGTACAACGCCGGCCGGCGGCGTCACGAGCCGTACAAGCCAACGCATGACGGCGACATTTTTGACGGTCGGGTGTATGTTGCGGCGCTCGCCTTTGGTGTGCGTCAACCCGCGCTCGCGCTCGGCGCGGCTCGCTTTGGCAGAGTAGAAGAAACGGGCGGCGCTGCCCCCGGTGTCATCGTGCCCGCGAACACCGTCAGACCCTCCGAAATTTGTGACAGTCCCAGCTCGCTCCCCTCTCCTGCCTGATTTGCTAGGCCCCGTCACCGGGAACCCCGCCACAACCTCGGGCGAGCCGTCGTGTAGTACGTTGGCGGGCCAGCGGCCGACCCATGCACGGCCCGCGGGTTCAGGCGATGCAAACCCGTATCTGTCGCCAGTTCTTCCGTGCTGTGAGATCGGCTCACTCCCCACCCGGCACCCGTCCACATTGATCGCCCCGGTCCCGTGCGTCGTCACGTTGTGCGCGACGGTGCCGACCAGCGGCTTGCGGGCCATGACAATCGGTTCGTGCGCTGGCTTCAGCGCGGTGCCCCAGCCTTCGTGCTCGCCTTTCAGGTTGTGCGACTTCGGGAACCCGGACCCGTAAATCCACATCAGTTGATCCCGAACCTCGAACCCCGCGAGCCGCACGCCAAGTGCAATCCAATCATAGGTTCGCGACCCGGCGAACGCGAGCAAATGGCCGCCAGGCTTGAGCACGCGGTGACACTCCGACCAGACGACCGGCGACGGGACGAAGGCATCCCAGGCCTTGCCCATGAATCCGCGCCCGCCCGGCTGATACGCCTCGCCGTCAAGCCACGCCGCGAGCACCTCGCGCGGGTCAGGCTCGCGCCCGAGTCCATACGGCGGGTCGGTAACAACCGCGTCAACGCTCGCGTCCGGCATACCGCGCAACGTGTCGAGGCAATCGCCTATTGTAACGGTCATGCCAACGCCATCGAAACAAGGTCATGCGCCGCGGCGCGGTCATGCTCGGCGCTTGTTACCGGGCCGAGTTTGGCGTCAAGCGCGTCAAGCCAAGCAATTGCGTCGCGGCGGGTGCCGTCTCTCGAGAACGCAAGTAGGCCGGTTGGAACGTGGGTGATTGCCCAACATGCCGGGTGCGCCTTGCGAATATGCCAACGGCCGGACGGTGAAAGGCGGCCGTCAACGATGCGCGGCGGCCGGTCACCCTGGTCAATCTCAATGATTTCTTGTTTCCATTTCATCGCGCTCCCCATGCTTCGCAAGCGGCATCATGCCGCGTCATGTAACCGTCAATCAGGCACCGGCGCCAATCTTCGCCTTTGCCTTGCCAATACTCGCACCCGGCGCAACGAACGCGCCGAACGTGCGAGCGCGGCACAATACGCAACCGCACGGCACCGTCGCGGCGCGCTTCGGCCGGCACGATATACGCCGAAGAACCGTCGAGTTTTATCCGCCACCATACGCCGCCGTTTGGGGTTGTCACGAACATCGGTCAACCTCAACAATGATGCGGCCAAGCATTTCGGGAATTTGCGGAACGATGGCATTGCCTAGTCCGCGGAGTCGAGGCGCGTCCAGTCGAGCGGGAACCCCATCATCCACTCGACGAATTGGGGAGACAGGCGGCCCTGAATTCCACGAGCAGAAAGCACCGACGTCACATGAACGCGCCGATTGGCTCGTCTTGCTTGCGCGTCCGATAGTAGTGCGTTCCGTTCGAGGCTTGCCACGGGCGTCGGCAACAACCCCGCAATTGCGCGGCATCCGGGGTGTTTCATCATGCTCGGCGCCAGCTGGTTGGCCTTTGTCGTCGGTGTCGCCATCAACTCGCCACGCCACGACGAACACGCGATCGCGAAGGTGCGGGGCGCCGACGGCCGCAGCTGGTATGCAATCCCACCACGCATCATACCCGAGCGCGGCCAGGTCTCCGAGAACGGCTCCGAAGCCCAGTGAAAGGTGGCCTGAGACGTTTTCCAACAGCAACCACCGGGGTCGAAGCTCGCGAACGCATCGGGCAACTTCCGGCCAAAGATGGCGTTCATCAAACTCGCCTTCACGCTTGCCCGCACAGCTGAACGGTTGGCATGGGTAACCGCCGCAAATGACGTCAACGGGTTCGACGGTTGACCAGTCAATTCTTCTGATATCGCCATAGCAAGGCACCTTCGGCCAGTGTTTCGCGAGTATTGCGCGCGCATCGGGGTCAATCTCGCATTGCCAAGCGACGCGCATGCCGGCGCGTTCAAGGCCTAGGTCAAACCCGCCGATGCCGGCAAACAGTGAACCGACAGTCATTGAAGCCACGTGAACCCCATGTCAGTGCGTTGCCGGCGCTGGTTACGTGTGAGCGTTGAAGCCGGCGCCTTGCATCGCGAGTAATCCGGCCGGACCGGTTCGCGCTTCGGCGGGCCGTGCTTGGCAAGCCATTCGTCAACCGATTCGCGCGGCGCCGGTTCATGGTCGTTGCACCATTCCGAAGGCCGGACGCGGCAATCATGAAGCGCGCACCGGTTGCCGAACTTGTTGGGCCGGTAATGTTTGCAGGATGCGCAAGTCATCGTGCGGCCTCCAACGCGGCAATCAATTCGCGCGCAAGCTCCAACGCGCGCGCGATGTTCGGCGCTTCGGTTTCGGCTTCGGCCTCAAGCAGATATTCAGTCGCGCCGTTTGCCCCGGTTCGCGTCCAAAACTCGCCGGACCTTGCGCGGCGCTGCAACGTGCGCCGGTGAATGCCGAGCCGTTCAGCGGCCGCGTTCGTCGGCAACCATTCGGCGTCGTCCGGCTGGGCCCGGATCGCCTCTCGTTCGCCAGTCCGAGCATAGCGTGTCATGTCCGCTGCAGCCGTTCGAAGCGACCGAACGGCGTCTGCAGGGTCGCCAAGCCGCGCGGACAGGTACTCGGCTATCTCGTCGTCGTCGGCACCGTCCAGCCCGTCTGAAAGGAATGAACGCAGTCTCTCGAGCTTCGCTCGGCGCTGCAACGTGCGCCGGTGAATGCCGAGCCGTTCAGCGGCCGCGTTCGTCGGCAACCATTCGGCACCGTCCGGCGTCGGCAACGTATAGCGCCGGCGCAACCCTTCTCGCGGCGCCGCGACCAGCTTGCCGCGACGGCGCAACGAATCAAGCGCCGTTGCCGCGCTCAACGGGTTCAAGCCCGTCGCTTCGGTCACGTCGGCCGACGTGAACGGCGCGGCAAGCTGCGCGCAAGCCGTCAACACTTCGTCGGCAACCTGTTCACACGGCACGTACCAATTTGAACCGTGCCGCCAAATATAGCGGCCGCTTTCCATGCGAACGCGCTTCAATTGGCCAGCGTCGCCAAGCGATTCCATGTGACCCGACACCCGGCGCGAATGAACGCCAAGCGTCGCGGCAACGTCGGCGGTCATGAACTCCCCGCGCTGCTTGTGAATCGCTGCAATGACCTCCTCGCGTTGAACCCTCATGCCGTCAACCTCGCGAATGCTTTGGCGGCCGCTTCGCGCGACCGAAGTGATGCAACCGACTCAACACCGGCAACCGACCACGGCCGGCGACGTTGGCCGAAGTTGGCCAGGTCATGCGGCGTCGCGGCCGAAACCGTCCCGTCATCGTGAACCGTGACCAGCGCGAACCGCTTGCCGTCGTCACGGTCACCCAACTCAACAGCGGCAACGCGGCCGCTTCGCTTCCATTCGTGAACCATTGTTGAAATCCTCCATTGGCAGATAATGGACGTTTAGAGGATAGCGTCCGGTCAATGGGTTGTCAATGTCCAAAATGCCCCACGGTGCCCCACTGGGGTGGGGCGGCGCGTAACTTGCCGCCGTTGTTGGCGAATTTGGCAGTTTTCGCGAAAGTCGTGCCCCACCGGGGTGGGGCGGCGTAAGTGTATGAAATGATTGTTGTATATATATATATTGAATCAAATGCCCCACTATTTCACGAAAACATATCCCTATACGCGCGCGGGTGCGCGCACGCGCAAGGCTCATGCAACGTATAGGTGCGGGAAGTGGGGCATTTCGATGTTTCACGGCGAAAACCGCAACGATTGCAAAGGGTTGCGCTGCCCCACCCCGGTGGGGCACGGTTTTATGTTTCACGGCGATTTGTTCAACGGTGTCGGCGGGTTAGCTCTGCCCCACCATAGTGGGGCACGGTGGGGCAGGCTTGCGCGCTCGAGCCGGCGCGCGTATCATCGGCGCATGATTGCCGGGGTTGACATAGGCCAGCGCGGCGGCGTTGCCGTGTTCGACGGTGAGACGTGGCAGACTTGGCAAGCGCAACCGAAGCGTTCACCGCTTTGGCGCTGCGCAAAGGAAGCGCGCGCTTCGTGTGCCGTGTCGTCATGGTATGTTGAGCGGCCGTTGTTGCTGCAATCGCACGGCCGCGCGTCTTCGCATGCCATTGGTGTCGAACTCGGCCGGCTTGACGTCGCGCTTGATGGCGTCCGGCGGTTCGACGTTGACCCGCGGCGCTGGCAATCGGCGCTCGGCTTGGCTTCGCGCCGTACCGGCCGCGCGTCGCACAAGGCGAGACTCAAAGCGGCCGCCGAAGAAATTGCCGGCTTTGAACTTGGCGAAGGCGAAGCCGATGCCGTGTTGTTGGCCTGGTACGGTTGGCAGCTGCGCAACGCAAAGGGGGCAACGTGAGAACACAGAAGCGACAAGAAAGGATGGCGCGCGCGCTCGAATTGCGGTCAATGGGTTGGACGTTTCGCGCGATTGCCAAAGCAACCGGCGTTGACGTCAAGACGGCGTTTCGAGACGTGGCCGACGCGCTTGCCGACCATCGTGAAAGCTACGCCGAAACCGCGGCCGATGTTCGAACGGTTGAACTTGCGCGCCTTGATCGGCTTTGGCGCCGCGCCGAAGAAATGCTTGCCGACGGTGACGCCGACGGCGCAAAGGCGATTGCCGCGGCCATTCGCATCATG
>Ga0208767_1000480_pt1 | contig 32896 bp, 52 predicted proteins | sample VirMetDEL_Mar_21_FD_184514 | JGI IMG/M metagenome (GOLD analysis project Ga0208767, IMG submission 184514) | Aqueous microbial communities from the Delaware River and Bay under freshwater to marine salinity gradient to study organic matter... | ecosystem: Environmental > Aquatic > Marine >... | reverse complement strand
CCTGGGTTCTCACGACGATAGGCTTCAACACCTTTCTTGGTGAGACCCCCAGAACGGCTCTTATGAACGCCCATTTTCATCTTGGGCATCTTTTGCTTTCGCTCTTCGGTGAGGGGTCTAATCATTTGATCTTGTTTAGCTTCGACATTCTTCCCGCGTCCACTTCTGAACTTCCGCCTGTGTGCAAAGGGGAACCCTCTGGATAGTCCTCTCTAGACTTCATTCTTGCGGATATTTTGCCACTAAGAGTTGCTGCTCTGTTTACTCTTTTGTTAGCCCGTGCCTGTGGATTGTTCATTCTTTCAGCGGGAGTGGGAGTTACCTTAACCTCTTCTACTTTCTTATTTCCGTTGGTATTTTCGGGTTTAGCCTGTTGTTGATCATTCTGTCCCTGGGTATTGTTGTTCTGTCCCTGGGTATTGTTGTTCTGTCCCTTCTTTTTAATTCGCGTAAGGTGATTTCCTTGAGGGAGAACTGGATTTCCCACAATGGGTTTACTTCCAAAATCATCGGACTCTGCTTGTTCCACAGAGTTTTCTTCTGGAATGCAGGATCCCCTGGAGTATGCTGTTGATCCCGGCTTGGGCTTATAGCCTTTCCAGCAGCGTCCTTTTTTCTTCATTTCAGCCATGTAATATATATGGGCTGCGCGGTCTTGAATGAATAATTTAAGGAGATCTTTTGCGATTAAATCCGTGAAAGTCCCTCATAGAGTTATACCAATTGAATTCATTATAATCTCTACCGTTATACCAACGGTCAGTATCCGCATCCTTTATGGCAGAAGCTGCATCTAAATACCCCCAATGCCCAATAAAGCTTGGAGTGTCTGTGGCAGGAACTCCACGACTTCCTAGGGCTGGATTTGTTGCTGCTACAAAGTGCATATATGCTCCACCTGTACCTTGTGAGGGTCCAAAAAGTTCATTATGTAACTTTAGTGAGTCACTGTGCATTTGACAGAACTCTACGGAACTGTAGTTGCCCAGCATTATTTGTGCGAGCCGTGGGGCTTGGTTAGAGGGCGTACCCCAAACCATATGATGGTTTCCTTCGTAACAAAGAACTTCGTCCCAGTTACGAGTCGCAAACTGACTGCGGTTTTTTTCCCAGCAGTCGGGATTATCGTCCCTGTTGAAATCAAGTTCGGTTCTCATTTCTGCCCAAATCCCGTCCAATCCAGAGTTGGCATACATATTCACCGTATTTACGGAGAAGTATAGCTTACAAAGCAAGTTAGCAGAAGCACCGTTATCGCTCCACTGAGGTTCATAAAGAAGGTTGCGCCCCCAATAGCCGGAGATGGCGACGGCATCGTGCCAATCTTGTGCGGTTTCAGTAGATCCCGAAGCATAAGGGACGCTTGTATTCACATCTTGTGAGTTTTGATTCCTTCCCGTACCCCCTGCCTGAAGATCCAGAATGCGGCAATACTGGAAACCCGTGCTGCTTGCAGCGTCCAGAATTGGTCCCATAACTTTCATAGCACTAGTGCTTAACATTCCAGCGTGCTTCCATTGTGGGTACAAATCCCCTCCGTATCTTCCATCTGTAAAAACAAAAGATGAGGTGTTCTGATCTTCAATAAGACCTTTGCTCTGACAATATTGCCCTTGAACAAACTGGCCGTTCCAAGTTTCGTTAGAATATTCCAACCCCATCACACCGTTGGCGGGATTGTAGGTTTCTACAATTAAGGTAGCTAATGCTTCTAAGGACGAAGTAGATTCAATGTACCTATGTGGTATGTTAAACCACCCAGGAACACCAGCTTGATTAAACAAATCAATAACGACTTCAAAGGGTGCGCCAGCAGGACTGTTTGCATCCAAGCCGCCATTAAATCCTCCATGAGAATAAGTTCTGTAGCCTGCTGGTCTTCTATCTGAAAAATAAACCGATTTATCACTACCTTGTTGATTTGTAGCCTGAAGGTTCATTGAGCGAATACCTCCACTATATTTTCTATATCCCTCTAAGTAAAGGTTGTTCCAGAAATTAGGCTGTCCATATCGAGTAGTTCCTTCATATTCGGGCAAACAAATTTCAGTAATTCTTACTGGGTCAGCCTCGTAATCTTCCCAACTAGAGAAATTAAGGAAGACACTATCGGCATAACCTGATGGAATATAAATTCGATTTGTAAGTGTTCCTCCCCAATCAGCAATATCATAAACTCTTCTAAATGCTCCATCTGTATTTAAGGAAGCTCCTGCTCCAGTTAAAAAGGGTTTAACTCCATTTCCTCCTTCCCAAGTTATAACGAGTTGACCCCCTGAAAAGCCAAGGTTTGCTTCTTGCCCCACTAAAATCACATAGCCAAACCAATCCCCCGCAGTACCTGAGGAACTATTTAAGTTTGTAATATATCCACTTGAGTCGAGTGTAGCAGCAGAGACTGAACTTGCCTTGAAATCATCACCAACATAATCGGGTCTTCCCAAATAGTTAAAATTATTCCAAGGTATTTCCGTGGAGTAGTCCGCAGCGAATTGAGTATTCATCCCAGGCTTAGAGGTCTTGTACCTGGTTTTTGGATCTGGTTGTGAGAATCTTGCCATTATGTGGTCCTCTTCATCGTGATAACCATGTAGCCGCCCCCGGCGAAGTGGTTGGGCGGGGTTCCGTTAGCGGTCGCGGTGATCTTCAGCTGCTCGCCTTTTACGACTCCCGGCGAAGCATTGATTGTCCCCATATCGAGGGCATCATCGTCACTGTTTACGGCGATAGACTGGTAGCTGAACGCCGACGCGAGCAAGTCGCGGTCAGCCCCACCGTTGACGGCAATCTGAGGCATCCATGTCCAATAGTTCACCGCGTCCACCCCGAAAGTTTTATGCGTCTTGAAGAGAATCGAAGTTATATCACCAGTGACCGGAATACCACATGATAGAAGGTTCGTGTATGTCGCTTGCGTTGAGGCCGTCTTGACCGGACAGATGAACACATACTCGCCGAGATCCACATTGTAGTCCGGCACGGTGACAGTTCGGGTTGTCCCCGTAGTGATCTCCGAAGCGTCGAAGGCTACTTTCTTCGTGTTGTCCCCATCATCCTGGATACGGAATACATCGTCCACGAACTCATTGCCACCACCTAGACTTCCAAGATCAACATCCGCGTCTGGCATGAGGATTGTCCTAGTTGTACCACTAGAAATAGCTGACGCTTGGAAAGCAATCTTCGCTGTCACCTCTCCATCATCCGTGACCCGAAATACATCATCTGCAAAGGAAGTCGTTCCTTGACTTGCCGCTGCTGATCCGTAGAGTCCGCTACCTAGAAATGCATCAAATCCCATTCTATTTTATATAGGAGCAAGCTTAAGTCCAACCATAATAGTTTTTTCGCGGTAGAGCAAAAAATTTTTTTAAATTATTGTATAATACAAATCAAAGTAAACTAAATCACCAGCCTTTGAAGGAGAATCAAGCACTTTATAAATTACCGGGGAGCCTTCCTTTACTTTTATTGGCTGGCGAAGTTGATACCCTCCGTTTTCAGTTGTCTCAGTGTGCGCTACAAAATGGTGTTTTCCATCTTCATCAACAACCTGGAAAATTACATGAGTGTGATCCGTGGAAGTCTCCGCTATTGCTCCGCCCCAACCAAAAATAATATAGCTTTTTCCTTCCATTCCCGAAAGACCATCAAAGATACCAGAAGCTGTTGCTGATAGACTTGCGCCCGTTCCAGAAAGGAACGCAGTATCTGAAAATGCGTGTTCTGATAAAATAGCCTGTGATCTTTTATAAAGAGGACTCACACCTGATGAAGAGAACGCATCGAAACCCATAAGTAAAATATATAGAGAAGTAGCCCCCTCCGAGTATGAAACTATATTTATTAACTCTTTTTGCTCTCTTCTGGATTGTAGAAAAAATTGAAAAATTTTTTAGATACCCTTTCAAGTAGGAGTCCCTAGTTTTATAGTTTTTTTAAAATTGGTTTAGAGTGGATTTAGAATTGATTGAGAGTGGATTGAGATTTGGTTTTAGAATTTTTTTTAGAATTTTTTTAGAATTTAGTTTTAGAATTGATTTAGAATGGATTTAGAATGGATTGAGATTTAGTTTTAGAATTTTTTTTGGTCGGCTTACAAGGTAGAGTCTACGACATGGGGGGAGGGTACGGGTAGCGTAGGAGTCCCAAGAACGCGAAATTTTCCGGTGGCTTTTTTATATCATTCCAAAAAAAACCCTAAAAAGCACTTGCAATATGCCGAGAAGGTGGTATGATAGGAGCATGAAAGAAATGAAAAACAAGAAAGCATACACCGTCTATTTTATGCTCGATATCGATCTTCCTGAAGCTCTGTTCGTTGGCACTTGGGAAGAGTGCCAAGCCTTTATCGAAAAGGATCGCCACTCCTTCGGTCGCAAGACTCTGCGAAAGTTCTACGCTATTCAGTAAAAAGGCTTGCAATCTCTCAAGGATACGGTACAATAGAGTCATGAACAAGAATCTCAAGAAGCACCTCTCCTGGAAAAATGGATTCATCGCCCTTAGTATCCTCATGTTCTCGGATGCCTTGTCCTGTGTGTGTCTCGCCGTGGCTAGGGTGTTCTTGGTGGTCGCTGATGTCCTCGGAAATATCCCGGATATTGTGTAAAGCCTAGCCGATAGGATGCCGATAAAGAAGTATGCTCACACTGCTAACTCTGCTCATGCTCCAAGTTCCCGGTCAGTCAGCCATCCAAGAGAAGGACGGCAAGGCTAAGGCTATGGAATACAAGGACGCTATCGAGGTCAACATTCGTCCTGAGTGCCGCTCTATGCTCGCTCCTATTGTCGCTGCTATTCGGTACGCTGAGAATGGAGGCAAGGGCAAGGAGTATGGTATCCTGCATCCCCGCGTGAAACCCACCTATCGCAGTCAAGCGGGGTGGTGTGCTGCTACGGTTCAGAAGAACTACGACCGATGGGTGTGGGCAGGGAAGAAAGGGGACTTCGTGTCTTTCTTGGCTTCTCGCTATGCTCCCGTAGGAGTAGATAATGATCCAAACAGATTGAATGTTCATTGGTACAAGAATGTTCGGTTTTATGTTGACAAGTTCGGCAGGCGATACTTTAAAATAGAAGCATGACTAGCACGCCAACACCAGAGCAAACCGCTCGCGCCGCCGAACTTGCACCGAGGGTGGCGGCTATCACTGGACTTGGACACACCTACGGATTTCCAAGCGAAGGGGTCCACCTTATGGAGGAGTCCTGGCCGCTGCTCATGGTTGGCAACCGTAGGTGGAGGCCGCTCGACCCCCGCGCATTCCAAGCCGTGCTGCTGGCGTTGCCGCAGACTACCGCAAGGCGCGTGATGTGCCGTGTGCGTTGGCCTGATGGTGTCACCCGTGACGATCTCGCCATTGGCCTTTGGCTCTGGACCCCAACCGGGATGCTCGCTTTCTACGAGGCACTTGTGGAGGTTAGTATAAACTTTTCCATTAAACCTATTGCACTTTCTAGCTAGTCTGGTATAATAGAAGCATGAGCACTTGGCGAGAACTGATTGGAATGGCAACGAAAGGCGAACCTTTGATCGCTTGCACCTTGTCCGACGAAGAACTGGATGTAGAGTTTGATTCCGGCTTCGGCCTGCCTAACGGACAACCGTTCACTGCTTGGACTGAGACCAGGGTTCTGTTTCCTATCTGCTACGATGGCGCGGAATGGGTCGGCTCAGTCGCCCGAGACCCTAGCCCAGAAAGCACGGAACACCAGGGCGGATACTAACCCTCTAAGTCCTTTCCCCGCAAGGGGTTAGGGCAAACCTCGGGCCTCTGGCGGTCGTAAGTTCGTTGCCTGTAAGGACTTAGGGATGCATAAAGTTTTCCTGTTTTACGCTTGCAATGGTCGGGGGATATGGTAAACTATGTACATGGAAAACGAAAACTTCATCTGGATCGTCGGTCGCAACCAAGATGAGGGGTGGATGCTTGATAGCACCGAAATGCTTATGGCGTTTCCAACTAAGCCTCAAGCCGAAGCCTATATTGAGATGCTCAAGTCTGAAATGAAGGAGCAAGGCGGCTACCTGTTCGACTCTAATGGTGACTGTTACGGGGTTGATTTCAGGTTTAAGACCTCTTGTGTTGAGTTTTCTGCTGATTTCCCTTGCAACTAACCTAGGATCTGGTACAATAGAAGCATGACCGAAGATAAAACTTACAAAGTCGTAGCTATCAACATTGATGATCTTGATGAAATCATAGACATCACCAAAAACCTGGAAGCTATGGCATGGGATCCAAATATTAATCTTCGTGCTTTTGAAATAGAAGTAGATGAGTTGCTCTATGAAGTAAGCGAACTAAAGAAAAAGCTTGGTGCGATCTCGCTTGAAACCGCCGAATAGTCTGCTACAATAAAGACATGGAACACAACGCTCACGAATACACCGAATGCCCTAAGTGCGGAGATACCGTTCTCGATCTGAATATGCTGTACGATGCCGATGGCAGCACGGTGCTGCATTGCACGAACTGCGCTTGGGAGATGGGAGAATACGACTCCCACCTATGGTGCGGAAACTGTACCGCCGAACTCTCTCCCGAAGAGGCGGAAGATAGTGCGTATTGCCCCGACTGCAACTTTGACCGAGACGAAAAGATGCCGCCCGACGCGTAAAAGAAAGTGCTCCTAAATCCTTTCCCCGCAAGGGGTTAGGGCGAGCCTCGGGCCTCTGGCGGTCGTAAGTTCGTTGGTAGTAAGGACTTAGGGATGCATAAAGTTTTCCTGTTTTCCTGTTTTCCTGTTTTACGCTTGCAATGGTCGGGGGATATGGTAAACTATGTACATGGAAAACGAAAACTTCATCTGGATCGTACAATCAACCAATGCCCGCCAGCAAGGACATCTTTGCACCGAAATGCTTATGGCGTTCCCAACTCAAGCCCAAGCCAATGCTTACATTGATATGCTCAAGTCTGAAATGACGGAGCAAGGCGGCTTCCTGTTCAACTCCGATGGAGACTGCTACGGTGTTGATTTCGGGCTAGACATTTGCTGCGTTGAGTTTTCACCTGATTTCCCTTGCAACTAACCTAGGATCTGGTATAATAGAACCCATGAAGATCATCGCCTACTCCGCTTGGGATGCCGAGTTCAACCTTGTTAAGTTTGACACCGAAGCAGAAGCTATTGAGTTCTGCGGCGATCCCGACCGTGTTATTCCCATCATCAAAACCGAAGAAATCATCATCGAGAAGGAGGATACCCGTGGATAAGACCAAGAAAGAACTGTTGGAAGAACTGTTTCCAGAAGTGGCTGCTGCTTTGAAGGCTATCTTCTACGCTGGTGCGCCTATCTCCTCCCGAGTTATGAGCTTCGATGTGATGGTTTGGGAATGTGCTTATTGCGGCGAAGAGAACGGTCATGATGATGACTGCGCGTATAAAATGGCAGAAAACGCTTGGTGTGATCTCGACTAAGCTCCTAAGTCCTCTCCCCGCAAGGGGTTAGGGCGAGCCTCGGGCCTCCGGCGGTCCTAAGTTCGTTACCTGTAAGGACTTAGGGGAAGCATAAAGTTTTCCTGTTTTACGCTTGCAATGGTCGGGGGATATGGTAAACTATGTACATGGAAAACAAAATCATCGGCTACATGGCTTGGGACGATAATGCTAACCTTCTTCGATTCGATACTGAAGAGGAGGCACTCGCGGCTGGTTTCACTGATGAGCATACAATCCCATTGATCGAAGTTGAGGAGGTCGTGATCAACGAGGGTGGGACTCAATACGATTACACCTTCTGCCCCGATTGCCAAGATACCGTTTTGGATATTAATATGCTTTATGACGAGGATGGCAGTACCGCTCTGCATTGCACGAACTGCGCTCATGAAATGCTGCACACCGATCCAGGGACGATTCCAGAATACGACTATATGTGCGGCGACTATAGCTATGAAGAATATGAGCCTAGCCCCTATGACGGAACCTATTCGGAGATGTAGCAGGAACACTTAAGCCCTTTCCCCGCAAGGGGTTAGGGCGAGCCTCGGGCCTTCGGCGGTCGTAAGTTCGTTGCCTGTAAGGGTTTACAGGCATTTAAAATAAACACCAAAAAAGCATTGCAATGGTCGGAGGATATGGTAAGCTATAACCATGTTAAACAACTTGATCAACTTCGCTTCTACCATCCAAGGTCGCCGTTTCGCTAAGGCTTACAAGGCTCAGAAGACCGGAAAGGCTGCTCGTCTCTTGGACAGCTACATCTCGTTGCGTCGGCGTCTCCCGTTGATGCCAGACGGTCGCCACTTCGGTAACCACAAGGGAAGCAAGCAGAAGCCTCTACGAGCTACTCAGGGACTCTAGGATTTTCCATCTTTTTCTCTTGACCCAACAACTGCGCTTCTGTATACTGTACCTATGTTCGACCTCGTAAATCAAATCGAAACCATCGCACTAGCGGCGGATAAAGCCATCGGCTCGACCGAGAATACTCCGGTCACGGAGAAGGAAGTTATCGCCCGTCTGCACTCGCCAAGACTTGGATGGGCTTGGGAAGTATACGAAGCCGAGATTCAGGGCGACGATTGCCTGATGTTTGGGACAGTCTTGGGTTGGGAGAAAGAGATGGGCTACTTTACGGCTACTGATCTCAAGGCGGCAGGGGCTTGGCTTCTTTGGAGCCTCCTAGACGGCGAAACTTCTTTGGAGGCGTAAGGATGGAGAATACCAAACTTACTTGGTACATAGTACACCCCGGCACAGGAACCTACATTGGGTTGGATGAAACCTATTTGGAGGGTTGGACAGAGAGCCTAGAGCAGCGGATTATTGAAACTGGAGATATTCATATTTCCGACGATGAAGAGAAAGATGTTGTCAGGTTCTACTTGCCACTTCTAGTTTCAGAGACAGTTTATATCGAATAAAGAGTGGGGGGAGGGTTTCGGCTCTCCCCCTTATTTTCCCCGAATAAGGCTTGACAAGCCGCTGCGCGGCGCGGCCTCTGGCGGTCGTAAGTTCGTTACCTGTAAGGACTTAGGGAAGCATAAAGTTTTCCCGTTTTCCCGTTTTATGCTTGCAATGGTCGGAGGATGTGGTAAACTGTGTACATGGAAAATCTTCAACACCTCACCAAAACCAACTCGTCCTGGATTACGGAAATGTATCAGCGCAGCCGCACTTTGGTCGAGGTTGTCGCACACGGCTACGACACTTACCTGATCGAGACGAAGACGGAGGACGCTCTCAACGAGTGGTTCCGTGCAGAGTCCAAGGGAAAGTGGTTCCACGCCAACAAATCCGAACTGGAAATCAACCGAGTTTCCAACTAAAAGCCTTGACAATCCTGAAAAATACTGTACAATAAGAACATGGCAAACAAGAAAACCCATCGACCCGCTGACGAGCGACTCCAAGAAGCCCTTGCTCAAGTCGCACGACTGCAAGCCAAGGTTCATGCTGACGCTATTAACAGCAACCCGACCATTCAAGACATTGACGCTCAGATCAAGAAAGCGAAGGCAGATCGCCAACAAGCGAAGCTCGCTGCGTCTCAATGGGAGGACAAGTACGACAGCTTCCTGACCCGTGCCAACCTTTGGAAAGAGAAAGGCGCGAATGCTGAGGCAGATATTAAGTCTCTGGACGCTTTGCTGAACGATTTGCAGAATCAGCGCAATGGTGCGGTTTCTGAAATCTCGTCCGCAATCGCCGGATAGTTTATACGGGGGAGGGTTTCGGCTCTCCCCCTTATTTTCCCCAGATAAGGCTTGACAAGCCGCTGCGCGGCGCGGCCTCTGGCGGTCGTAAGTTCGTTGGTAGTAAGGACTTAGGGAAGTATAAAACGGGAAAACTTTATGCTTGCAATGGTCGGAGGATATGGTAAACTATGTACATGGAAAACACCTGTGCAATCACCGGATGCGACAATCCAGCCGGATCGCCACAACATGAGTTCTGCGCGGCTTGTGCTTGGGAGTTGAACGAAGACTTCAATCGCAAGTGCGATACCGAGGGCTTGGATCAATGGGACGCTTTCGATGATTCGGAAAGTGATGAGAAAGAAAACTAGAATAGGGCTTGCATTCTAACAAGGAGATGGTATGATAGGAGCATGAAAAGAAAAGCATTAAGAACAATGGAAGATGATAACGGTGTCATCTGGACTATCGAACACTTCCCAACCGAATACAATGCAGACCGTCATATCGGATACTCTGATGGATTCCAAGGGTCGTTTGAGAAAAAGGCTCACTATACTATGTTTTTCACCCGTAGCGGTGCTTTGCGCTGGATGAAGCGTATGGTCAAAGAACAAAATAACCGCAAGAAAAGCCTTGCAATCTGATAAGGAGATGGTATAATAGGGGTATGGAAAATAAGAAAATGAAAGATACTCACAAGCTAGTGATTCACATTCCAGGGACTGCTGATCATGGTAAAGTGATTGCTACTGGCTCCTATGGTTACTTGGCTTCGGCTGCTCAGTTGAGCCGCTTCGACCCAAAAAAATACCGTATTCTTGCTAACTAAGGCTTGACAAGCCGCTACGCGGCGCGGCCCCCGGCGGTCCTAAGTTCGTTACCTGTAAGGACTTAGGGAAGCATAAAGTTTTCCCGTTTTATGCTTGCAATGGGCGGGGGATATGGTAAACTGTGTACATGGTTAAACTCAGCAAGCCCGGTAAAATGCCCTGTCCTACTTGGTCGATTCCTGCATGGGATTATTGCCCAGGTTCAAAAGACGAAAACGGGAAGGCAGTTGATGCTTGTGATGGTTGCTATGCTCGGGGCGGTCGGTACATGATGAAGAATGTCCAAGCTCCGCGCTTGCACAATGTCGAAGATTGGAAGCGGGACGAGTGGGTTTCGGATATGGTCGAAGCTATTAAGGGGAAACCGCTGTTCCGTTGGTTCGATTCGGGAGATGTTTATGATGTTGCTTTGGCGGTTAAGATTAAGGAGGTTATGAGCCTTACGCCAGAAACGAAGCACTGGCTCCCAACTCGATCCTATAAAATCGAGAACATTAGGAATGTTCTTTTTGAGATGCAGCTTTTGGAAAATGCTACGGTTCGCTTCTCGTCTGATAGTGTAAAGGGAGGACGGCTGAACATTGGTCCAAATAGCACTATCGTACAATACGCGGAGGACTTTATTCCAGAGAGGGGCGTATCACTTTGCCGCTCGTTTACGCGAGACGGAAAGTGTGGATCATGTCGCGCTTGTTGGTCAAAAGATGTTGAAACTATCGTTTATCCTGCCCACGGGCATAGAATGAACCGAGTATATAAAGAAAAGATTATGACGGTATGAGATTTCCTAGGGGGAGGGTTTCGGCTTTCCCCCTTATTTTCTCCAGATAAGGCTTGACAAGCCGCTGCGCGGCGCGGCCCTCGGCGGTCCTAAGTTCGTTACCTGTAAGGACTTAGGGAAATATAAAATAAAACCAGAAAGCCCTTGCAATCGGGTCAAGAGTTGCTATAATATATGAGTCGAAGGGGGGTGTTAGCGGCGACGAGTTTACCGCGACTGAACGCGTTGTGGCGCAGGAGATGCGGGTTCTTTCACCCCTCGGAGACACAATCAATCAGTTTTCGGACTGAAATAAAATCAAGCGAAGTGGGCTTTGCAATTACCGAGTTCTCGGGGCAAGCTTCGCAAGTCCCCAAGTTCTTAGTAGGGTGTCCCGGCGTGGTAAATCCCGCCGATGACTAAAATCTTAGAACAAGGGGGCGACCCTAAATCAGCTTAGAGGAAACCCAAAAAGGGAACAAGTTAGTGCTAACACTCCTTTAAGTGACCCTTCTATTGGGGATCAATAGAGCGTACCGTACCTTTGGGGAGTGAAGGCGTGTGCAGTAGAACTCCCCATTTCTAACAAGTTAAAAGTGAATGGTTATCCCTGATTTTTGGGGTTAGTCGTTCACTTTTCACGCATTAAAAAAAGCCTTGACTAATGCGCCCGGATAAAGGCCGCAGGCTCTCCTAAGTCCGTTCTGGACAACAACTTAGGGAGTTTTCAAAAAACCTTTGACTTCTGCTTCCGTATGTGCTAGGCTATGCGTCTTCCTAAAGGGGGGTTCCATGTGGATCCCTTTTTAGGTTTTGTTTTTTTAAGACTTGACTAATACCAACGCCTTCCTCATCAGGGAAAAGAAAAAAACAAAAACAAAAAACCTGTATCAAATAATTCAAGCTTTGACTCTTGCTAACGGTTCTTAGGGGGGCAAGTAATGAAAATCAAACTGCGTGGTTATTGCGTGGTTAGTGACGGATGTTGAAACCTGTTACTAATGTTAAGGTCTCTTTGATTGTGGTGAGGTTTTCTTTTCTTTTGACTTTTGCTAACGGGTTTTTCTGTAATACTATATGTTGTGGTAGGGTTTTGATCAGCCCTTAGGCGTATTGGCATTCAAAGGGTAGTAGAGAAAAAACAGAAAATCAACACCCACTACATATTGTGGTCCTTTAATCAAAATCTCTTGACTAATGCTAACGAAATGCTCTATATGCACCCCCTCTGTGAGAGTAATACCTTGTAAATTAGTAGATAGACTGACAATATACAAGCATAATTAAAGGTTTGACTTTTGCTTACATAAGCCCTTCTGGACAACAATCCAGTTGGGTTTTTTTGTTTTCTTTTTTATTGTTGTGAGGTTTTCTTTTCGCTTGACTTATATGAACGCCTTCTCTTTCGTCGGCTCAAAAAAAAGAAAAAACAGATAAAAAGTAGTTTTATGGGTGTTTTACGGTTGTTTTGGGTGGGTGGTTTTTGTTTTGTTTTTTTGTTTTCTTTTTGCTGGGGAGGGGTGATGCAAAGAAAACAAAAACCCAAGCTCAGACCAAGCTCTACCAAAAAAACCCAAGCTCTACCAAAAAGAAACTAAAGAGAAACAAAAAGAAACTAAAGAGAAACAAAAAGAGACTGATGTTACTTATGTTCTGATGATTATAGTCATAAGGATAACCATGATTAGTATATTGATTAACAGAATAATATTTGTTTGAGTGCTTGTTAGGGGCAGATCTCTTTCCTCCGCATTCTTTTTTGTTCTTTTTCTCTTCATTCTTACATTTTTAACGATTGATTGTGGTTGTTTTTTGGTAACTTTTGTTTGTTTTTGGTGATTTCCCTTCTTCATTTTAGACGGGTTTGAGGGGTATTTTCACCTAATATTATTCGGTTTAGGTTAGTCATTTCTCATCATCCGTGCAGTCGGGGCATGGGTCGAAGCGTGGCTCCCCGTCCAGATGGAAGTCGCCTTGGTGTAACACCTTCCGCCCACCGCAAGTCGCGCACCAACGCGGCAGCATTGCTGTGATTTCTTCCCAAATCTCCTCAATGGGCTTGTCACCTTCAAGCTCCTGAATTGGTGGGAGTTTGGTGGGCTTTTCTCTAATTACATTAATTCTTGATTCTCTTTTCATACTATTTTAAGTTTTTTAGTTAGAGTACCTCATCTAACATTTGTAATGCTTTGATTACCTCAGGAAGCTCATCTACTCCAATGTGTACAGTATTCATTCCCCTAGTAACTTCAATATATCCCTCATCAACGGGTTCTTCTGTTGGTGTGTATTCAATTTCTACTGGATCTCCATGAGATCCATTACACACCTCAAATTTATATGATTTATACATTAGTTTTCTCTTCTTGGTTTTTTAGTAAAGTGTCCCGTTCGTGACACCATTGACATTGTTCTTGTTCTGGAACGGGTACAGGACAAGTTACAAGGCATACTTCATCTGTGCCATCACATCCATGTCCTTGTCCCATAGTAGTAATGCAACCACGACCATCACAATCGCTATTGGGGCAGTTTGCTTCTGCTAGAAGCTGTAGTGCTAGTTCACAAATCTTGGCTAGTCCTGCTTGACGCTCTAGTTCTGCTTCTTCTTCAAATGAGTGGTACATTATTCTTTCTCTTCTTGGTTTTTTAGTTACCTATCTCTCTTTACTTCGGACTTACCTGAATACAGAATCTCTTTCATTAGTTCTTCTGCTTCATAAAAGCTAGGACGGCTAAAGGAGTCTGATCCACCGTGAATGTAGTGGATATCAACTCGTACTCCCATGTGATGGATTCCACCTCCAGGATTAGAAGAAACCATTGTAACATCACTCATGTTTACAGAACGAATCTCCTCTGTATTAATATAAACAATTCTATCAACTTTCTTTTCGTGCTGAAGGGTAGGTTTATCTGGTCTAAGAAATTTTACGGCTACGAGCATTTAATTATTTTTTCTAGTGAGTTCGTGGACGATGATATCGTAAATCACGACTCCTGTGAGGAGCCACACAACGAACTCAATAACGACTACCATTCCTTGAAAGCTACCTGATGGATTTGGGTTGAACGAAAACGCAATGGCTGTGAATCCCAGTTGTACTAGTAGGGAGATACACGCGCCAACAATAATTAGTATAAGTAGTTTAATCATATTTTTTCTTTCTTTTAAAACCTGGAAGGGTTTCCTTCCTAAACTCTGTTGCAGCCTTTATTAGCCATTTACCTAGCGTCTCCCAGTCATCGGGATTTGATCCAAAGCAGATTGGCGAACTAATCACGGTTTTAGATGGATTCTGACTCGCCAACAAGTAAATTCCATTGTAAGTAAACTCGACATCGTGTGGCTCGCATTGAACTGTGTATTCAGCTTCAAAGTACTTTGTGGTTGTCCATGTGATTTTGTTTTTATTGTTACTCATTGTGATGCACGGACGCGAGAATAGAAGTCTTCAAAGTCTTCGTCTACTTCAAGGATGCTACCACCAGAGAACTCAATAATCAGTTTAATTGACTTTGGGTTTTTCTTTGTAGGGTCATCATAAACTGGAGTGATTGAGACAATTTGAGCAGCGTTAATAAGGGTTGTTTCGTACCCTTTATCTTGCTCCGACCAAAACGGTATAAAGTTCTTGGGGTAGCTCTTGATCGAAGGGTTGGAAGCTGCTAATGCTACCGTCATTAGTAGTCCAGTAACGATGAGGGATATTGGGAGTAGGTATTTCATTTATAGGTTTGTTGTCATTAGAGACTTTTCTTTAGGTACTGAAAAGAAACAGGGAAGGCTTCTTTTGCGTACTCCTCAAGAGCTTGTGCATAGGCTCTCGTTTCGTGTTGGGCGTGTTCGTGATCTCGCAAGGCACAGAAGTGAGCTACGGCTTGCAGGGAAGCTGTCCAGTAGAACTCCGTGTAGGTGTTGAAGGGAAGCACCATTCGTGCTTGCTCCTTTGCTACTCCCATGTCTAGGAGAATCTGATACTGATTGTAGGACTCCTTTGTGTAGCAATAGAGAAGGGTTCCTGCTGTACGCATAAGACCTGTGTTGGACTCCTTGCTGGCTTGCTTGGAGGACTCTGCTTGCTCCCGCAAAACTTTTGGAGTGTAGAACTCTGGTTCGTACTCAACATACCGACCAGAGATCTCATTCCATCCATGAGAGATTGCATCCCCAGGAGAAGTTAGGGACGCGCCGACGATGTGTTTGTACATTTGCCTTGCACAAAACTCGGGCATTTTTATTTGAAACGACATAAAGGCGTGACGGAACGGACTCGTGTGCCTGTTCTCAGCAAGGTACTTGATGAGCTTCTCGTCTCGCTCAGTCAGTTCTTCTGACATTCCCCCGTAGGATACTCGTGCAGAGTTTACTGTGGTCAGATCGTCTCCCATTGTGGTTACAAGGTTGACGAATCCGATACCATCGTTGAGTGGGTACTTAGTCATTTTGTTGGTTTTGGCTTTGCGTTAAAACTACGCTTTTTATCCACCACCCATAAATAAACAAACTGTACATGATAAACGCTGCGTTCCAATCCCTTTCCCAGATATCAATGAAGCACACAGTTAGTGCAAAGTATGGAAGAAAGTAAACAGAAATGGCGAGCATGAATGAGGTAAACTTATTTATCATTTTTAAGATCGGTGTACCTAGGGTGAAGTCTAATAACTTCAAGGTTGGCTTCTTTTAGAATATCAACTCCGCTGTCATAGCGATATCTATTTCGATATACAACTCTTTTGATTCCCGCTTGTATGATCATGCGAGCGCAAGACGAGCAAGGAGCTAAAGTGCTGTATATTGTTGTCCCTTCTGTGCTTTCATGTGTGCGAGCCAGGAAACAAATCGCGTTAACCTCAGCGTGAACAACAGTCTCTAGTGTTTCTCCGTCTGCCCCTTCACAGGCGTTGTCGAATCCTACTGGCGTTCCATTGTACCCCAGGCTGATGGGGCGATTGTCTTTGGTAATAATCGCCCCGACCTGATTGCGCTTGGCTCTACTTCTTTGAGAGATTAGGAAGCACATTTCAAGGAACATTAGGTCAAAATCATGCTGTTTATTTAGGTTCCGAATAACCCCTGCTTCCTGCGGTTGATCCTTTTTTGTTTCCAGTATCCGATTGGGTCGATTGACTTCCATTTGTTTGCTTTTCCTCTTCGTTTCCTATAAGATTTCAATGATTCATTCTTTTTTTTAGACATTTTCTTTTTTGTTTATTAGGTTTTGTTTTGCGGCTGTTATCATTTCTTGCGTTATCTCATGTTTCATAGGTCCAAGCCTTGCTTTTGTTATGACTGCTTCCCGTGCCGTGATGACTAGGGGATACATGAAACATACAGCAAGTATTACCACACAAATATGAACTATCCAGGCTCCTGCGGTATAAGGATTCCCAGGCAACCCAAGACCAGCCCAGATTTCTGAGAATGCCACCGCAAACATGGTGTACCAAAATGCAACTCGTAAAAATAGAAAAACCATATTAGCTTTCTTGTGGATTGAAGTCCGACAATGAATATTTTAAGTTATTGCAAATGTGTTCTGCTTGTCTTTTAGTTAGGTTTTGAGACTCGCCTAGCTTTTTCATGTTGATTTTGCCGTTGGGTTTTATAGCGTCCCCATCAGACAGGAAGTATTCAAGGACTCTCTCCTCTACCTTATTAAAGTCCGCACCAACGAAAAAGTTTACGATATCCACGGAACTTACAGGCTCCCCAGTGGAGACATCAATAAACTCGTCATTGTACTCCATCTCAGACCAGTCGTTTCCTTGTAACACTTCAAGAGAGGGGGTGTTGTAAACTTGGTATCGCTTGGATAGAAAAGCACCTTTGCGATTCTTAGCATTCCAAGCACAAGACTTTAGGTACTTATCGAACTCTTCATCTTTCAATAAGTCCACAGAGAACTCAATCTCTTTCTTACGCAGAAATCCCTCTGCTCCTTTCCAGGCAGCAATAATGATTTCCTGGTACTTGTCTTCAAACCCGTGACCCTGATTGTCCCCCTTGATTAGTCGGGCGGTATAGCAGAATAGGGATTTGTACTTAGCTTCGATAAGCTGCCATTGTTCGTTATTAAGTGAATGATCTTGCAAAGGAGTTGACCGTTTGTTTGATGTTATGAAGGGGGGTGAGTTTGATTAGTTCTGATGGAACTATAGTGGCAGGAAAGAACTCATCGTAATACTTCTTTCTTACCATGCTTTCCTTATCCCGTGTGCTATCAGGAATACGGGATACCCTAGCTCTCGGATTATTCTCGGTTGAGATTTTTTTTGTCCAAAGTGAAGATGCGGAGGGGTTGTCCTTTTTGCTGCCGTTTGTTTTCCAGGTAAAGGGAATAAGCTCACGGTCAGCTATAACTCCTTTAGCCTGTAACTCTGTAATTTTGTGCATATAATGTGTGTGATAGTCGCTAATGAAGATTGGCTCGTTTGTTTTATAAGTATCTTTCACCATAGTAAACAACTGAGTCCACTCAGGGGAGAAAGAATCACTTAAAAACCTTTGTGGAAGAAGTGACACTGGTTGCAAGAACTTTTTAAGTGGTAAGAAAAACGCTTGTTCTCTTGAATCTTTAAAAAGAGGATTTGGACCTACTCCAAAATAGTCCAGGGTAGGGTGAATAACTATACATTGAGACTCATGCATAGCCGCTAGGTTACGAGAACTGTAACCGATAAATTCTTTTCCTAGTTCTTCAAGATCCCTAAAAATCTCTGCACACGCATCAAGATACGCCGCACAAAACATTTCTTTTAAGTTCGGATAGATTGTCGTTCTGTAAGCACCATAGTTCATAGAGCTTCCTCCATTAGAGTAGAGAGGGTGGTAAACATTTCAGTTGAAAAGTTATCGCTGTCAACAACGATTGGGTTATCAGAGTATTGGTCTGGGTCCGACCAACTATCGCCAAGTAGAATAGCAGTCTCCTGCCAGCCTTTTAGATACTTGTAACGAAGGTTTACAAGATCAGATACCCGCAGTCGACTATACTGAGGCTCTCCATCGGTAAGGTTTACAAGCACCCTGTTAGGCTCAGTAATATTGTCATGCGCCCATTGATAGAGGGCAGGGAGAACCGCATACTCAGGGGTATTGCTACCCTTAGCATCACCTCTTAGCGGATTAAAAGTAGTAAATCCAAAAATGGAAAGGGGATTCATGTTTTTAGTGCTAGTAAAAGCTCTTGTCAAAAAGCATGGAGATTGTCCTAAGTAACCGTCAACATCCAACCCGCTAGTACCCGTTTTCAGAAATACTTCCAAGCGAATGGCGTTATCACATAGTTCTTTGTTTGCCCGTGCAAAAGCAGATACGATGCCTAAACAAACACTGAAATTGGAGTAACTAGGATATGCACTATTACCTGAAGCCATACTGGAAGAAGCGTCTACCAACATTACTAAAGCCGTATCAGAAGACGGGGTTTTTACCGAGTGGTCAAAAATATTTTCGTCAATACTGTTGCGCCACAGGCGGCGTGGATTTAGTTTACCTCGATTAGACATTTCAGGAACGGCTATGTTTGCAGTCATCAAATCAATGAAGTGATCTTCAAAAGCCGCGTAAATTTGTTCGTGAAGTTCGTGAAAACTCTGCCTATATGCGTCTTCTTCTTTGTACCCATTAAACGGGTCAATAATTACTTTTCTTCTCATGGATTTTTAAACTAGGGTTTCTTGGGGCAAGGACGGTATCTACCAATATGTTTGCAGATGAAACTAATTTCCGCCATAATTCTAAGAGTTTGTGAGGACAGCAGTTCTATCTCCTCTTGTATGGAGGTACTACCTACCGGGGTACTCCTCTTATTAGATTTATAAGATTTCCTATGGTTAGTTGGGATTAGCTTACTCAACTCATTAATTTTTGTCTTTAAGTCCCTTACTTTACTTTCTTGCTTGTCTACTAGTAGTTCCAAAAGTGAAGAGGCATCGCTGGTTACCAGGAACGGTTGCGCTACTTGCAACTGATCCACTGCGTGTAGTTTTTCGTATAGTTCTAGTTTATGGTTGGGTAAGTACATTAGTGCAGTCTACAATTCCACATTTATAAGTTACGGAGTGATTATTAAAAATTTCTTGGCAATCAACAAGAGTTAGAAACTCAAAACCTTGAACGACAGAGAGTTGCTGATTAGAGAGAACAAAATTAGACTCTTCTCTTTTTCCCTCCACCATATCCCGTAAAGAATGGGGGTTTGTGATTTCTTTACTTTCCTTCAAATCCTCATAGGCTTCTTTAGTATTTTTGTTATTCTTTTGAAGTTCACTTTCATCAGAAAGAATATCTCCACCAATGTAGACCTCATCATCCAATTCTGAGGATTGAGGAAGAGTTTCCACAAGAACATCGTCGGGGCGCATATTAGGAGAAGGGGACGAGTTTTGGCGTTCTTCTTCTTCTTCTTCTATGGCTCCCGTTTCTTCGGTTGTTGTCTCTTCGGTTTCTGTACCGTTGCCAAAACCCTCTATGAAGGAAGTTAGGCTAAAGTCAGGATTGCACATCCTAGCGAAACTTGACCTTTCCCATATACTTTTATACTTATCTTGAATGAGTTTACGGTAGTGCGTGAACATTAAACCTAGGATTCTATAAGCACTTACTTCGTGATCCCGGCAGTTTCCGTCTAACTCTTTGCGAAGAGTAGACTTCCCAAACGAACTTTCCCACTCCTCATCACGATCAAGAACACCGCTATACATCAAGTAGTCTTTGAAGACTTGATACCCGTGAGGATCACACTCTTTCATTTCAACAAGAGAGTTGTGGTTGTAGTTTTTCTTGAGATTAGCAATACTCTTGTTTTTATACTTCATAACTCCCACGGGGTACAAAGCATCAATACGAGCATCTTCTACACAGTTCATTGCGAACATTGTCCAACCGAAGATTTGACTTAGAAACTTATAAGCCGGAGTTAAATCAGGCTTAAAAAGATGATCGGGGTTACGCTTAAGAGTTTCAGCCCAACCACCCTCCTGATCAAGAGTATCCAAAATAGTATGAGTATCACTTACCCAAATCGAATTAAAAATTGATTTGAAGTCCTCTACACACATTTTAACAAACTCCGTTGCACTTGGAGAAAACTGCAAGTGAGCAAGTTCATGGCAAACAGTAAAAACTGTTTCGTCTACCTCTCCTTTAAGAAGACTTCCTACGGGAATGTAAGCAGTTCTTTTGCTAACATCTGCACAGGGGGTCATGTTTTCGGTTGGGTAAGTTACTACTGCATTTTTCCCAGGTGAAATGATCTCAGAGTAGTAGCGCAAAACGCACTGAATATCGTAAAGAAGTTTAGAAGAGAGGGGTACATTATGCACCCCTTCCAACCAAGAACCCATCAATTCAGCATCACAAGTTACACCAAGGGAGTCCACATCGGTGACTACTTTTTTATCCATTAGAAACACACGGGAGCATCGAGACTATAAGAATCAACAAACTCACGAAGACGAGTCTGTTCATTAGCAACACCACCATTACCTGAGAACATCGGGTAAATGACATTATCACAAATCTCAACTACGGAGAAATCATTAGCAAGAGCAGCGGCAGAGATTATAGTACGGGGGGACAAACGAGTACGCACTTTATTTTCGTTGTAAAGACTTAAGGCGTGAGTGTAAACTTTAGCGAGGTTAGAGACGGTTTTAATTGCCTTTTCGCTCAAGTCATACTTATCCAAGATCACGCCAATAAGTTCGCTTTCGTTTAGGTATGGAAGTTGGAATACCATAAATCGGTCAAGCAAAGCGCGGTCAATTGATCGAGCAGCCGAATATTCCGCGCCAATGTTTGCAGTCGCAATAAAGCGAACTCCACTAGCAACAGCAATTTCCCGCGTCCCTCCATCCTTTTCTTCGACGCGAATCTCCCGGCGACCATCAAGCAACGGAAACAGAATGTTCATTGCGTCAGAGGAAGCTCGACTGATTTCATCAAGAACAACTAGTGTGTTTGGAGTGCGAACTGCTTTGAGAAAATCAGATTCTTCAAAGGAGGTGTTACCTTCTCGCAACGAATAACTGCCTAGTAGGGCGGCGCGAGCGTCTTGCGTAGAACCCAAGTTGATAACAACAGGATTCATACTAAGTTTATCAGCAAGCGCGTAGCAAAAGGAGGTCTTACCCGATCCCGTGGGACCAGTAAGAATAACATTTTGTTTAGAGTTAAGGAGAGCAGAGATCATCTCTCTCTGCGTGGAATCCATTACAAAATTTTCAATGTTCATGTTTAGTGTTCAGTATACCAGTCTAGAAGTTCGTCAGAAGTAGGAATGTCTTCGTCAAATAAATTTGATTCTTGTTTTAGTTGGGTTTCGATGAACCGATCTTTGAAGTGAAAGTTAGCTAGGAAGGCGCGGGTTTCTTGCCGCACTTCTTCGTCCTCAGGTTGAAGGAATGTTAAGTATGACCAGAGCATTACAAGGTCAGTTTGCCAAGGCTTTCTATCCGAACGAGAAATCTCATAACGAGCAAAAAAGTCTTCGATTTGATCGCTGCTCTTTAGGGCAAGGGTTATACAAGCCGCGAGTCCAAATGCGTTAGCTTGTGCTTCTGTTCCCTTAAAGGTCCAATAGGGGTTGTCAATAAAGTCTTTGGGTACTTTGTGCATTATACTAATGGGTTTGGTGTTTGGTGCTGACGGGAGCTACCCTCACCGCCGTACCCATGTATTATACGGCAGCGCAGCCAGTTTCATAGCGAAAACCGCGAAATCGGGGCGACTTTTTGAAATAGTTACAAGGGGGGGAGGTTGTTACCTTCTCTTCGTGGCTTTTTTCCTAGTTTTTCTCTCCACGGGTACATCTTTAACGACAGGCTTACACATTTTGTGAACATCGTCACACAAGCTATCGCTTACTTCACATAGCTGTTTCCAATGTACTTGGCACAACCAATAGTCTTCTTGATTGTGATTAGATCGAACCCCAAGGTCTTGATCCGACCTACATCTTTTCCAGTTACAAGTATAGCTCATCGTCGTTCATGTTTCGTAAGCAAAATCTGCACTTGACGGTCTCAACATTCTTATTCCACATCTTGTCATAAACAAGAGTAACCTTTGCAGCACATCCAAATATCCAGCAAAGGGGTCTGTTGAGTAGAATCCAAAGTTTAGTCCAAATACTCATCGCTTATAATAAAAAGGTAAACAGTGCCTACTGCAAATGTTACAGAAGTTACAGCAAGGCTGGTAATGATAAATGTTAGTATTGAAGTCATTGTCCAGGTATGTAGTTTTTAATGTGTGAAGAAATAGAGTAAAACAAGTGAAAGTGGATTGGCAGAGGCGGAGGGATTCGAACCCCCAATCTACCGATTAGAAGTCGGTGGCATTCGTCCTATTATGCTACGCCTCCAATCCAAGTTATGCAGTCACGACTGCTGGTTGGCTAGACTCACGAAGCTGTTGAACGAACTCAGGAACATTGGTACGAACATAGCGAAGACGAGGCTTGTTAGCGTAGTAACGCTGATAGCTACCAACAACATCGTTCTCGTTGATGTATTGTGGCGCAGTACCCATACACAGCGGCAGAGGGGTAGGATCGTGGTCTGGAAACTCCATCATGCCAAGGGCATACCACTCATGATAACTGTCCATTGAGGCTTCCCACTTCTTGTAGTAACCCTTGGGACGATTGAAGCGCGAATAGCACTCAGCGATCAGGCATTCCGTATGAAACAAAAGTGCTGCGTAGTTAGCAGAAGAAGCAGCAGTCCAAAGAGTGCTGGGGTGCTTCATATGCGACTTGGCAACAGTTTGGTGTGGACGATTGGGGTCCATACCGTACAGCAAAGCTACTGCACCAAGAAGCTGACACGACTCGGTAGACATCTTGACAACACGAAGATCGTCTTGCAGACGAGCAGACTCTTTCCAATCAACACCATGAGCGTCATTGGGATCTGCAACAATTGGAAAAATATTCATACTATTCTTAGGGGTTATGAAGGTGCGTGATTACGGTATGCGCTCTTAGCTCCATAGATTTTTCTATGCGGCAATAAGGACATTTTTCAACTTCCCATTTTTCTCCTAGTACATGGGAAATCATGTGATATCTGTACTTTTTTTCGTTGGGCATTGAACAAGATGTAACTAGAAGAAATAGTGGAATCATTACTTTCTTAATCATGGTAGTGTTCGTCCTCATGTACTTTATCACAGATGATGCACTTCTTCCAGTTATCCCGAACAATCCAATCTTCCTTAGGGAAGTTCTTGGTTGTCGGTCCCGACCCGATGCTCGCACCTTTTCCGTTTTCGACCATAGTAATAGCTTCTTCTTCGCTGCTGGCTTCCACCATGTACCAGTCTGCGTGTTCGTAGGTGACTCCGATTACGAATGTTTTATTCTCCTTCATAGTTCCATTTGATGAGTTTCTCCTTCGTTACAGGAGAAGTAGACAGTTGTGATTCCATGACTGCGGAGAAACTCTTGGCAGCAAGGACAGGGTTTGGCGATATTACCACCAACACGATAAACGAAACAGGAACCTCCACTTAGCGATTTGCCAGATTTAAGTGCATGAATGAGGGCAGACGCTTCAGCGTGAAGGTTCCCTGAATGCTCGTTTCCAAAAGTAGGGTGGGTGACTGGGCGATTATATCCACGCCCAACCACCTTTCCCTTGCGATTTACAATACAGGAGCCAATCTGATATTTTCCATATCCTTTTTCGCTTTCTCGTTGTGCAAGTCGCATCATTTCTTCTTTTCTTTAAAAGGACAGTTATGTAGACGCTGCGTCTTACTCAGGTCATTCAGACTTTCGACTGAATCATCTACTTGTTTGGTGGGAGCGAAGGGGATCGAACCCTCATGCAACCAATTACCCTCGTTTGTATTGCAACGCTTATAAGACGCCTGGGATACGCTCCCGTGTGCCACTACACAGTATTAAAGGCGTGGCACAGCGTAAAGTATACCAAATCCCCCTGTCAAGTCAACAGAAACTCATGCCTTTAACCCCTTATAGAGAAAGGACTTAGGAAGTTCTAAAAGATTTCCCTAAGTCCTTACAGGCAACGAACTTACGACCGCACGACGGCTCAAATTTTATCTGTTCCTTCTGAAAGCTACAGTCACTCTTGACCATGTTCTATTTGCAGCCGTAACCCCGGAACCCTCAAGATACATAAATGCTAAACCACACTCTCGCTTCACAGAGGGATCTAGAGGGGTCCAAGCACTTTCAACATAATCTCTAGCCGCTGCACCGTCAAAGCTAATACCACCTGAAACCACTGCATCAGCCCCTAATTGTCCGCTATGTATATATTCGTAGTCCAAGCCCTGTCCATCGCCTATGGTAGAATTAGTGAGAGGGTTGTCAGTTCTGTTGTAAGGACTTGTTGACGAAGTACACCCTATCCCCAAAACAATTCCACTATTATCCCCAGCCTCATACACAGCCCTGAGTTGAAACTCATCATATTCGGTTAGGTTGACTTTCCAACCCTGCCATTCTGAGTTCGTTCCCATTCTCTGAGGGAAGGCGATGTTCGGGTTCACATATGCAACCTCTTTGTTACCCAAAGCCTCAATATACAACTCAGGAACATATGCGTGTTGAGCTATCATGGAAGACACATCAGCAGGACTGTAAACCCGCATATTTGTTTCAGTTCCAGCAGCAATCTCGGCTGTGCTTACGGCAGACAAAGTAGAGGATAGCGCACCATAGTTATCCAGAACAAAACCTTGAGCATCAAGATCAGCGGCTAGTTGTGGGGTTGCGTCCTCAACTATATTACTAATTCCACCTCCACCACCTCCATGTTGGAATGCAGCGGAACTAACATCAGCAGGACTCCATACTCGGTAAGCAGTTGAAGTACCAGCGGTAATCTCGGCTGTGCTTACTCCTGATAGGCTGTCTGACCCAGGACCGTAGCCGCCAGCAATGTTGCCGCCAAAGTCTTGATTTCCTGTTAGAGTTCTTGTGCCGTCTGTAAGTAGATATTGAGCATGATCATCGTCACCCAGACCAGTCAAAGCTCCGTGATCGGTAACCCCTCCACCACCTCCACCACCACTAGCATGAAGGAACGCTATGGCAGACAAATCACTTGGGGATACAGCAACTAGACTTGTGCTACTTCCATCAATAATTTCCTGGGCGGTGATTTGTGGAGGAGCATATTCTCTCCAGTCAGCGGTTGCCGCTGAAGGATCCATATTTTGGAATGCTCTATTTGGTGAACCGCTTATGGTTCTAATCCACTTATCGTGGAAGTCGTATCCAGCACTTACATCATCTGTAACAGTAGGAGCATTTGTGCTTGTTACTCTAGTAACTGGATCAATACCAAGATCCTCGTTTCCTTTAAACACAATTCCAGACGCAGTTGTTACCGCTAGTTCGCCTGTACCAGACGCGACTCGGAACAAAAACTCGTCGTTAGTTGCAATAGAACTTGAGTCTAGAGCAGACATGACATCATGAAGAGCTTGCTCCGTTATACTTCCAGCAGCGGGACCATGCTGTAGTGCGGCAGAACTAACATCAGCAGGACTCCATACTCGATAAGCGGTTGAAGTGCCAGCAGCAATCTCGGCTGTGCTTACGGCAGACAAGGTGGAAGACAGCGAACCATAGTTATCCAGAACAAAACCTTGAGCATCAAGATCAGCGGCTAGTTGTGGGGTTGCATCCTCAACTATATTACTAATTCCGCTGCCTCCACCGCCTCCATGTTGAAATGCGGCGGAACTTACATCGGCAGGAGACCATACTCGGTAAGCAGTTGAAGTACCAGCGGTAATCTCGGCTGTGCTTACTCCTGATAGGCTGTCTGACCCAGGACCGTAGCCGCCAGCAATGTTGCCGCCAAAATCTTGATTTCCTGTTAGAGTTCTTGTGCCAGTTGTAAGTAGGTATTGAGTATGATCATCGTCACCCAGACCAGACAAAGCTCCGTGATCGGTAACCCCTCCACCACCTCCACCACTTGCATGAAGGAACGCTATGGCAGACAAATCACTTGGAGAAACGGCAACTAGACTTGTGCTACTTCCATCAGTAATTTCCTGGGCGGTGATTTGTGGTGGTGCGTATTCTCTCCAGTCAGCTGTTGCCGCTGAAGGGTCCATATTTTGGAATGCTCTGTTTGGTGAACCGCTTATGGTTCTAATCCACTTATCGTGGAAGTCGTATCCAGCACTTACATCGTCAGTTACGGTAGGAGCATTTGTGCTTGTTACTCTAGTAACTGGATCAATACCAAGATCCTCGTTTCCTTTAAACACAATTCCAGACGCGGTTGTTACCGCTAGTTCACCTGTACCAGAAGCGACTCGGAACAAGAACTCGTCGTTAGTTGCAATAGAACTTGCGTCTAGAGCAGACATGACATTGTGAAGAGCTTGCTCCGTTATACTTCCAGCAGCGGGACCGTGTTGGAGTGCGGCGGAACTAACATCAGCAGGACTCCATACTCGGTAAGCAGTTTCAGTACCAGCAGCAATCTCGGCTGTACTTACAGCAGACAAAGTAGAGGACAGCGCACCATAGTTATCCAGAACAAAACCTTGAGCATCAAGATCAGCGGCTAGTTGTGGAGTTAGGTCTTCTACGATATTAGAAATTCCACCACCACCCCCACCACCACTAGCATGAAGGAACGCTATGGCAGAGAGATCACTTGGAGAAACGGCAACTAGACTTGTGCTACTTCCATCAGTAATTTCCTGGGCAGTGATTTGTGGGGGAGCATATTCTCTCCAGTCAGCTGTTGCCGCTGAAGGGTCCATATTTTGGAATGCTCTGTTTGGTGAACCGCTTATGGTTCTAATCCACTTATCGTGGAAGTCGTATCCAGCACTTACATCGTCAGTTACGGTAGGAGCATTTGTGCTTGTTACTCTAGTAACTGGATCAATACCAAGATCCTCGTTTCCTTTAAACACAATTCCAGACGCGGTTGTTACCGCTAGTTCACCTGTACCAGAAGCGACTCGGAACAAGAACTCGTCGTTAGTTGCAATAGAACTTGCGTCTAGAGCAGACATGACATTGTGAAGAGCTTGCTCCGTTATACTTCCAGCAGCGGGACCGTGTTGGAGTGCGGCGGAACTAACATCAGCAGGAGACCATACTCGGTAAGCAGTTTCAGTACCAGCAGCAATCTCGGCTGTGCTTACGGCAGACAAAGTAGAGGACAGCGGACCATAGTTATCAGCAACGAGACCGCCAAAGTCTTGATTTCCTGTTAGAGTTCTTGTGCCGTCTGTAAGTAGGTATTGAGTATGATCATCGTCACCCAGACCAGACAAAGCTCCGTGATCGGTAACCCCAGCAGCGGGACCATGTTGGAGTGCGGCGGAACTAACATCAGCAGGACTCCATACTCGATAAGCAGTTTCAGTACCAGCAGCAATCTCGGCTGTACTTACAGCAGACAAAGTAGAGGACAGCGCACCATAGTTATCAGCAACGAGACCGCCAAAGTCTTGATTTCCTGTTAGAGTTCTTGTGCCGTCTGTAAGTAGGTATTGAGTATGATCATCGTCACCCAGACCAGACAAAGCTCCGTGATCGGTAACCCCAGCAGCGGGACCATGTTGGAGTGCGGCGGAACTAACATCAGCAGGACTCCATACTCGATAAGCAGTTTCAGTACCAGCAGCAATCTCGGCTGTACTTACAGCAGACAAAGTAGAGGACAGCGCACCATAGTTATCAGCAACGAGACCACCGAAGTCTTGATTGCCAGTCAACGCTCTCGTACCATCAGTGAGTAGGTATTGAGAGTGATCATCGTCAGCTAGACCAGACAAAGCTCCGTGATCGGTAACCCCAGCAGCGGGACCATGTTGGAGTGCAGCGGAACTAACATCAGCAGGAGACCATACTCGGTAAGCAGTTTCAGTACCAGCAGCAATCTCGGCTGTACTTACAGCAGACAAGGTGGAAGATGTTGAACCATAGTTGATTGCGACTTGACCGCCAAAGTCGAGGTCTCCCGTCATGCTGTTTGAGCCATCTACCGTTAAAAATGAATCAGTTGGATCAATACCACCTGGACCTCCAGTACCAGACCCAGTAATAGAACTCCAAACCGCAGATGTGGCGGTATTATTAGTTAGGATAAAGGACTCTTGTATAAAATCATTAGTCCACAGGTCATTGACTCCAAAAAGAATACCACTAAGACCATTTCCTGCGCCGTCATCATTAACATTGGGAGACCTGTTTGTTTTAACAAGATTTTGTGTAACATACCCCCTAGAAATAAGAGCAGCCTCAACACCCGAACCATTACTAGGGAGTCCCGCACTAACAATCCCAGAAGAGTCAGTAACTTTTATGCCGTCAGTGGCATTTATGATAGTGGCATCCTTATCTCGGAAAAAAATGGTGTCTCCTGGGTCAGGAGTTACGGCGGGGTCTTTATCGTCGTGGGAGATGGTCATAGTTAAAATTTCAACTACGGTATCTAGCTATTTTCTTCTCGCCAATACGCAAAAAAGAAACCCTCACGAAAGTGAGGGTTTCTTCTATATAAATTTACTTTTCTAAGTATAAACTAGTCTGCTCGCTTGAAATATTCAGATACATACTCTCGCTTGTACTTACGGAAAGCGTTTCGGATACCAGTTCGCTTCATTACAATCTGCTCTTTAGTAGTGATAGACCAAGGCTGACCAGCAATAGCTTTCCAAGCGGACTGTACTGCTTGCGATTGCGAGCGTGTCAGTCGGTTCATAGCGAAGCCTCGGATCATGTGTTGGTTTTCACTAGTTACTAGTACACGGGGATTACTGTCTGTAGAGTTAGGAGACGAGTAGTTAAATGTAGACTCAATCAGTTTGCTTTTCATGTTTGTTTATTAGTTTTTTGTAGGGGCAGGGAGTGTTTGATTTCTCCTTGCCCTGCCCTATATTAAAGCCCTGCCGCCCCGGATTTTGGAACATTTTTCTTGGCATCTTCGGGAGAAAAGGAGTCCAGGGATCCCTCCTTGTTAAACTCTGGAGCGAAGACTTTTCCCTTTCCATACTTCAGGATCGCCTCCGCAATCAAGACAGCAACTTCGGAGTTGATAAAACGCTTAATGTTACGCGCACCGTACTCTTTGGAAAAACCTTTCTTTGAGATGTAGTTTATCAGTTTTAGATTTGGTGTGACTGGATATTCTTTTAGGATTTTCCTGGTAATCTTCTTGGCATCGGATTCACTTAACTCATTGAAGTATACGGTTGACTGAATACGATTGACGAACTCGGGAGAGAACCTTTCCTTAAACTCTTTGTCGATAATGCTTTTCGCCTCTTCGTAGCTTTTAGTTTCCTCACCGCCAAATCCGACAGAAGTTTTACCTACAAACTCACGAACACCAATGTTGCTGGTCATAAGGATAATAGACTTACTAAAGTCTAGAACGGTTCCGTGGGAATCAGTAATCGTACCCTCATCAAGTAAGTTTAGAAGAACATCGTGCAACTTGTGATGAGCTTTCTCAATCTCATCAAAAATAATAACCCATTCATTTGACTCATCAGCCTTTTCTTGAAGCAAAGCCTTTTCTTGATGCCCAACATATCCAGGAGGAGAGCCGAGAAGTTTTGCGTATTCGTGGCTTGAACTATACTCTCCGCAGTTGATTTTTAATAACCGCTTTTTGCTCCCAAAATACTCCTCAGCAAGAGCTTTGCCGAGTTCCGTTTTTCCTACTCCCGTGGGACCAATGAAGAAATGAGTAGTAAAAGTATTCAAACCAGAAGATTTTAGTTTGATAAACTTGACTAGTTCTTCAATAGCTTCATTCTGACCCACGATTCTAGACTTAAGCCTTTTACGCAATCTCTCAATGGAGCTTAAGTTGTTAAAGGTTTTATCAGTTTTGGTCTGACCAAAGGTGACTTGGGTATCATCTTCTTTATCGGAGAGGTTGTTGAGAGCATCGGTTACGCTTGTAATTCCCAGGAAGCTGTACACTTGAGTTACGCCGTCTGCAAGACTTGCGACAATCTCTGATGCTACAGAATGGAACTCTTCGTTACTAGAAAACTCTGCCCTGAGATCCTTGAGAATCTTATCTGTTTCTTTGATAAAGTAAAAACAAAGGTGCGCCCGATATTCGCCTACGGTGAAGGAGTCATCTTTGGTTAGCTCTCGCAACTCAGAAAAAAACGGTTTGAACTGTTCCTTACTGAGCTTTTTTACGCGTATAAATTTATCTAATTCTGGGTTATAAACGAGATAGTTGTTTTCTTTAGTCATTGAGATAATCTTCAAAAGACTTAGGGTTATCACGATCTTCACTCTGATCTTTGGATTGAATGTCGATCTCCTTTAGCTTGATTTTGGTTAAAGTATCAAGAGCCTTAGTCTTGTGATTCTTTGCAGATTGAACAAGGTCTAAGGCTCTGGTAATGATGACTCTGGTTTGTGAGTCATCAGGGTTGTTCTTAATCCTCTCTCGTAGTTCGTCTAGAAACTCTAAAGCCATCACTCGATCTTCATCGCACTCTTTGATTGTGTCCCTGAGCATCTTTTCGACGCGAGTAACTGGAATGCCTTGTGGAGTATATTTAGCCATTATTTTAGGGGTGTCTTGCGCCTCTTTAGGTCTTTAAACTTTCTAGTGGCGTACCCTTTTTGGGCTTTGCCTTTTTCGGTGTCTGGCATATCATCAGGACCATGTTTCACTTTGGTTCTTTTGGTATAGGCACGAATCTCGTTAGAGGGAGTATCGGCTGTGAAGCCTTTTACTACTTTTCCTCCTGGATTTTCGTCTCCCCAAGTAGACTTGGTAATAACATAGATTCTACCAGCCGCAGGAGTGCTGAAAACAGTGCCGACAGCCTTGTTCTTCAGCGCATACCCAATACTTGGTAGAACCGGGAATCTAGCCTTTTTAGCTAGGTCCAATTTACCCTTTCGTCCTTTTGCGGACTTAATGTCTACTTCTCCACCAGATTTCTTTTTGACCATATTTGAAGTCTCAAACATATCTAGTTGTCGTAAAGGTATTCATCTTGGATTTTTTTAGTTGCTCCCTCATAGAAAGACGGTTTTGGTACAAGATTTTCAGGAGGGGTTTCTCCATCAATTAGCTTCATAGCTGCTTCGTGACTAAGGAGAGCAAATTCCCTAATATAGTTATATTGGTGCATTACTCGTACATGAAAGTCCATCTTGTGCCATCTCTCTGCGTGGTACTTGTGGTAGTCCTCAGCGGTCGCGGTCTTGGTCATTACTTTATTAAAGGCGGGGTCACTCCGATTCTGGCGGGGATTCCTGGTCAAGTTCGCCTTTCTCGATGCGCTGTAGGAGCATAGCGTCCATATCGTCCATTCTGTACTTTTTTTCCTTTCCTTTTAAAGTATACCAACCAGCGGCGTGTTTTTGGACGATGCCGTCTTTAACGGCTTGCATAGTTAGCCCGTAGGACGAGGACAGACCTCTATCGAAAAGGAGCCTGAATTCACACTCCTGAAAGGGGATAGCCACTTTGTTCTTTTTGTTGCGGATCTTCCCCTCAATTCCAAGAGGGTTATCATGCTCGTCGTTAATAATATCATTTTTACCTACGGAGGGGATTAAGGATACTGCACAGTAAAAAATCAATGACTTGCCTCCACCAGCCTTTGTGGTGGGATCACCAAACATCACGCCAACTTTATTACGAACTTGATTGATAATGATTAGTCCGGCGTTTTGCTTGCGAAGAAGTGAGTTGACACGACGAAGACAAATGCCAGTAGCCTTAGCCCGAATAGCTCCAATCATTTCTGGGTTGGCTCCAAAGTTATCCTCCATCTCTTTTCTACACGGAGCAGTTCCAATACTATCAAAACCAATAAGGATGGGAGTTTTCTTGTCCTTTTCTCGAATGGCTTTAATAACCTTCTCAACGGTTTCAAAGCAATCCTCAATTGTTTCGGGCATAGTATAAATCAACTTATTACCATCTACTCCCAACTTTTCCGCAAACGCTGGAGAATAAGCGTGTTCATTATCAATCATTACTGTGAAATAACCTTTTTTTTGCGCTCCTCTGAAAGCGTGTGTAAGGAAAACGGTTTTGGCAGTTGAGCTTTCCCCGTAAATTTCCGTGATTCCGCCAATTGGATATCCTCCGTCGTATCTTCCACTTATGATTTTGTTTAGGGCATACGAGCCGGAGTCCACAAAGTCGCTCCCTATCACGGATTCGTTGAGAATAGTAGCGTTGTCTAGCTCTTTACAGATATCACTAAAGATATTATTATCCATACAGTATTAAAGCAGAAGACAGGACATATATTAACCTATATGTCCTGTCTTTTTTTGTATATTGACTTATGCTTACGGGTGACTTATGCTTCCGGCTTACTAGGTGTAGCCTTCTTCTTAGAAGCCTTCTTAGGCGGTGTCTTGGCTACTTCAGGGGCTACTTCAGGAGCTACTTCAGCGGGAACTTCAGGGGCTGATTTAGCTGCTTTAGCTGCTCTTTCCGCATCAATAGCGGCGGCACGGGCGAGTTGTCTGCGGCGTATAGCGTTTACCATTTCTTCTTCTATTAAGGTTAGTTGGGGTGGTGGTTTGTACCCTGCAACCTCGACTATTCCCCCAGGTTGCACGGCAACTAGTTTGTTACCCACATAGGTATATACCGTCACGCCAGTTTTATTTTGATATTTCATT
>Ga0208767_1000474_pt1 | contig 33148 bp, 55 predicted proteins | sample VirMetDEL_Mar_21_FD_184514 | JGI IMG/M metagenome (GOLD analysis project Ga0208767, IMG submission 184514) | Aqueous microbial communities from the Delaware River and Bay under freshwater to marine salinity gradient to study organic matter... | ecosystem: Environmental > Aquatic > Marine >... | reverse complement strand
CCTGCACAACCCTGCAGGGCTTGGGGAATGTTTTGATTTTTTTAAAGAGCAGTAAACATACAACAAGGCTCTTACTTACATAGTGGTCAGCTTTGGGAAACTCCCCTTGGCGCTGACCGAGCCGTGTCACAGTTCTTTAGCCCTTGTATAGTTAGTGCTGTTTCCACGTGTTCCCCTCTAACAAGGCACAAACAAAAGTTTGTGAGCATATACAAGATACAGGATTGCTGTATCGCCTATGACTAATGAGCAACCTACTTAACTGTTGCAACAGCAAGCAACCTCGCAACTGAGATTTTATTTTTAAGACAATCTCATTAATCATGATAGTGTTGTACAAAACAATTGTGGCACAAATAAGGCAAATACGTAAAAAGAATGTAATAAAATCAGTAACTTATTATTACATGGCTTTTTGTGTAAGATTAAAACCTCGTAAGGTGAGAATGAGGTCAACACCTTACGAGGAGGGAAAGGACAGCCATTATGAATAATGAGTGTATCGTAAAAGAGTAATTTATTTTTGTTTTTTTGTCAAATGTTATTTATTCGTGTGTCGGGGGTGTTGGGTCGGGGTTCACGGCTCACGGAACACGGGTAAGTTGTAAGTTTTCCCAGTTTTCCCAGTTTTCCGATTTTTTTCCCAGTTTTTTCCCAGTTTTTTCCTAAAACTAGGAAAGATAAGTCATTGATAATAAACACTTTTCCTGATTTTTTCCCAAAAGTTGCCTTATAAGGCACTCTCTTAGAAACTTTTTTAAAAAAAAGTGAAATCCTAGATTATGGACAGATTGTCGCAGTTTTTAGGATAAGTCATTGATTTTAAAGGATAAAACAGGGTTTTAAAACTAGGAAAAAAGTAGGAAAATTCCTAGTTTTTTGGGAAAGTGTTGATTATAGCGGGTCATTTGGGTGTGACACTTTGTCATTTCTGGGAAAACACAGCAAAACAGCATATTTTTATTTGATAAGTCAAATAAATTATTTAAAAAATATAATAAAATAAACATTAATTTAATAAAAAGTAAAATGCTAACCGTGGCGTTTTTGCAAAATAAAAAAAATTTTTTTTATTTCTATACAATGCCTAGGAAAACTAGGAAACTAGGAAAGCGGTCTGTTATAATGTATTAACTTGATATGACGAAAAAAAGAAATGTCTTAAAAACAACTGCTGATTTAACACCAAAGCAACGAAAATTTGTTGATATCCTTGTTGCGAATTGGGGTCAAATTACAAAAGCGGACGCTTGCGTTCAAGCGGGTTTTACTGCACCTGTTGGTAAAAAACCATATGAAACAGCAAGTAGGTTAACTAATCCTGAAATGAATCCTCATGTTTGTAGATATTTAGAAAAAAGATTGTCACAAGAATTACAAAAATATGAAAAGGACAAATTAAGAAATTATAAAATTTTTGAAAAATTACGTGACGGCGCGGAAAGTAAAAATCAATATAACGCGTCTATCAATGCGCAAAAAAATATTGTGCAAATGTCGGGGCAATTGATTGCAAAATCTGAGGTCACTCATTCAACTATTGACGGAATGAGCCGTGAGCAATTAGAAAAAAGATTGAGCGAATTAGAAGAAAAATTACATGAAAATAAATCAATCATTGACATTACGCCAGAAACGACTTTTAAAGAGTAAAGAGCCAAAAGATTTTTTTACTTTGTTTAATGAAATTCACAATGCTGAATTTTTAAATACTAGTGTTGGAAACGTAGAAATAAAAATAGATGAAAAAAAGAAAAATAACAATAAATAAAAAAGCAAAAAAAGAAATTGAGCGATATCCACTCGTAGAGGTAAGGTGGCTTGATATTATTTCTGAAAGTTCTTGGCAATCTTGCAAGGATATGGCCAAAATGGCATTGCCTATTTGTGTTACTAAGGGACATCTTTTTTCACAAGCCAAAGGCATTACTAGAATTTTTGCTGATTATCATTTAAGCAATGAAGAATTAGGCACAATCGAGGACGTGTCACAAGTCACAATTATACCTAACTCAGTTATTATTGAGATAAAAAAATTGTAGGGTCGTAAGGTAACACGCTTTTAATTTTTTCTTCTTTTTTCTTTTTTGGCTTATTCTTTAAATAAAAATCAATTAAAAAATAAACTGTTTTAGCGTGTGTAAGTAACCCATTAAAATCATTATTTGTAATATCATTAATTTTTTCAAATTCTGATACTTTTAAACATAATGTTTTATAACGCGTAACAACATCAAATCCGCCTACGTGTAGTTTTTTATTCATTGTTTCCCCCCTGTTAAATGTTAATTACAAATCCGCTATTGTCTTTTCTTGCTTTACCTTTAGCAATCAATCCAACAATCGAATTTAAAGGGTCTTTAAATCGCAAATCGTTTAAATCCCCGTCAATTACCTTACGACCCAAATAACTTTTTGGTAATTTATTAAAAACAACCGCAATATTTTGTTTCGAGGTCATTATTAATTCTTGCACAGCGTTATGGTTACTTTCACTTTTTGAAAATGTTAATCTGTAATTTTTTGGCAATTGTTTTTTCATGCGTTCTAATGACTTTGTATAATCATGAAATTTAATAGTTGGGTTATTGTCCATTAAATTTAATCCATTTTCTAATTTGTAATTTTCCCAAATTAAATCGCTAGTTCCATTTAACCTTACATTTAATTTAAGCCCCATTCTTTTTGCGCGTTTGTTATAAAGTTTTATTTCATGGTCTAACTGTTTTAAAAACTTAGGACGGTCTGCAAAAAAGTATTTTGTTTTATTCAACCGTGATTGTTTTACATTATTAAAAACACCGCGACCGCTTAAATTTAAGCAACCTTTAATACAGCCCTTACTAGCCCATGGGCAAATATTTTTACCGCTTAGAGTATATGGCGCTAAATATAAAATAACGCTTAAATATCCAAAGTCTGTTGATTTACTCATTTTGTAATTATCAAATCGTAATAGTTTTTTTACTTGCTTATACATTGTTAACCTCATCAATTGTAAATTTAAAATTTCTTAAATCATAGTAAAATTGTATTTTTGAGTTCCAAAGCTTGTCCCTCAAATCATTTTTACAAAATCTAAGTGCCTCAATTTCATTATTGCCTCGTGATTGCATGGCAATCAATCCCGCGTTGTTAAACGCGGTGCATTCATATATTTTTTTATTCATGGTTAAGCCCTTTCAATCATAGTCATAGGAACGGTATAAATTCTTCCCTGTAAATTAACTAAACATTTTGAATTCATAATTTTAGTTAATATGCCCTCAGTTTTTTTTGTTTTTTGGACAACAAAAACTTTAGTTCCAATTTGCAACTCATTTTTAATTTTATTTTTAATGAGCGTATCAATTAAATTTTTAACTAAATTTAAATCGTTAATACTCATTGCCACTAATTGTTTATTTATATTTTCCATTTGTATTACCTTTGTTAAGTTAAATTAAGCTAGTTTATGCTACAAAATTATGGCGCAAATAAGGCAAATCAAATTTTTTATAAAAAAAATTAAATGATTGAATTTGAATAATTTTATTTTTACATCTGCCTTAATTCTGCCATATTTATATATTAATTAATAAGCCATAACTTAACTTAATAATGAGGTAAAAAAATGATCAGCAAAATAACTAAAGACGCATTAACAATTTTAAAGAATAAAATTGTTGAGGGCTTAGAGCGTGACGGCTTAAAGTGGTTTAAATCGTTTCAAGGCGTAGGCGCTCCGCAAAATGCATTAACTTTAAAAAATTATCGCGGTATTAATTTTTGGGCTTTATGCATTAACCGTGAGGAAAACAGTTATACCAATATGCAATACGCTACTAAAAAAGCGTGGCAATCGGTAGGCGCTACAATTAAAGACGGTGAAAACCAAAACGGCACAGCCATTTTTTATTATGGCGTGTTTAAAAAGTCTGTTAAAAATCATAAAAATGAGGATATGGATAAGCAATTTTCATTTTTAAAAATTAGTTATGTTTATAACTATGACCAAATGGACTTTACTAACTCGACTTATGTTTTACCGCAAAAAAAAGAAAATGAGGTTAAGGACATTAACGAGATTGAGCAATTTGTTAAAAATATTAAAGGGCTTGATCTTAGACACTCTAATGAGGGTCGTTGTTACTATAGCCCTCAACTTGATTACGTGCATATGACTGAAAAAAAGGGCTTTTTAAATGTCGCGGATAAATCGGCGTCTTTTAATTATTACAGCGTTTTATTTCATGAGTTAAGCCATTGGACAGGTCACAAATCAAGGACGGCACGCTTTGAAAAAAACATGAAATATTTTAAAGATGATGTTCAATTAGAGTATGCGCTTGAAGAATTAGTCGCTGAAATCTCCGCAAATATGCTTTGTATGCATTTTGGGCTTGATAAAACAATTAATCAAAATTCGCTTGCTTATCTAAAAAGTTGGATATCACGCCTTAAAAATGATGATAAATTTTTATTAAAGGCCTTATCTCAAAGCGCTGGCGCTAGTACTTATTTATTAGAAAATAGCACGGCAACAAGCGCTCCAATTGCTAAGGTTGCTTAATTAATAACTATTAAAAGCGGGTCTAAAAAACCCGCTTTTTTTATTTTTATATCTGCCTTAATTCTGCCATATTTACATGTTAATTTTTAAACCATAAACTTAAAAAAGGACGGTTAAAAATGAAAAAAATTGTAGAAAAACAAGTCATAAAAGCATTAAAAGAATTTATAACAACTAATTCTTTAATACCTATGCAAGATGTTGAAATTAAAGAAATTTATAAAAATGAAGTTTTTGAATTTTGGGCAAATTGGAACGGTCAAAAAAAATTATGCTTTACTTTAAAACGCGATCTAGGCGACATCTATATTATTTTAGACGGCGGTAAGTATTACGACATTTTAAATAGACATAATGATTATTCAAATTTTGGCTTAGCTTGCTTAGAAAAACTATTGTTAAAAATTGATTGCCATTTATCGTTTGAAACGCACGATTGTTTAATGATTTTTTATAATGCTCCCGAAGTTATGGACACAATCGACCACTTAGAGCGCCGTCAGTTATTGGACGCTCAAATGAACGATTAAAAAACTAAACTAATTTAATTAAAAGCGGGCTTAAAACGCCCGCTTTTTTTATGTCTGTTGACTTGATAAGGCACGCCTTAAAACATATTATAAAACATGGCTAAAAATCGCGAAAGTTTGCTATTTAACAGAATTAAAAAAGAATTAAAAAGCGCGTATTTATTGCGCATTGAAACATCAACGGCGCGTGGCGTGGCTGATGTTTATTGTATATATAAAGGTCAATCTTTTTGGATAGAATTAAAGGCAAATGATAGCAATAATTTGCAATTAAGCGGGTATCAATTCAACTTTCATAACAGTATTAATAAACACGGCGCACATGCTTTTATCTTAGCAAAGACCCTTGAGCAAAGGGCTTTGAAAATCTACAGCGTTGTAACGCGAGGCGTGAGGTTGTTACACCAAACGCACGACACGGCGCGCGGGTTGGTTGAGGCGTTTGACTTCATGCACGCCTATACCCTCAAGGATATTGATAAATAAATTATGCTAACCAATAACGATACATTATCGCTACGCATAATCTTGCATAACTTCGCATAATCTTGAGGCGTGAGGGACGCGCTAACCTCTAAGGGTCATTTGACGGTCTGCCTTATTCTTGCCACATTTCTGCCACAATTTAGCCACAATCCCATATATTTTTTTTTACAACGTGTACTTGAGCAGGATTCATAAACGCAGTAAGGTAGAATAAACTATGGAAATAGAAAAAAGAGGACCCCTCGAAAAAGACCTATTAACTACTGACCAATTAAGAATGGAAGTAGAAAAAAAATTCATTGAGCATATTAAACTTTGCCAGGATAATTTTTTATATTTTGTTCAAGAGGTTTGGCCTGATTTTATTTGTAGAAAAGAAAAGGACCCAAAAAAATGGGGGCACCATCAAATAATGGCAAAAGCCTTTACGGACATATCCGATAAGAAAAAAGGGAGGCTTATTGTAAATATGCCACCTAGACATACTAAATCAGAATTTGCTTCTGTGTTCTTTCCAGCATGGATGATAGGGAAGTATCCTAAATTAAAAATTATGCAGGTAACACACAATGCGGAACTATCTGCTAGGTTTGGTTCTAAGGTTCGTAACTTAATTGATTCAGCAGAATATAAACAAATTTTTGGTGATGTCCGTTTACGACAAGACTCTAAAGCAAAAGGACGTTGGGAAACAAATCATGGTGGTGAATATTTTGCCGCTGGTGTAGGAGGCGCAATCACAGGTCGTGGTGCGGATCTACTGATTATTGACGATCCACATACCGAACAAGATTCGTTATCTCGTAATGCTATGGAGCGATGTTATGATTGGTATGCATCAGGCCCCAGACAACGTTTACAACCTGGAGGCTCTATTGTTTTAGTTATGACACGATGGGCAGAGAATGATTTAACGGGGACCCTCATCAGAAATCAAAAAGAAGAAAAAGCAGATAAGTGGAAGTTAATTTCTTTTCCTGCTTTGTTAGAATCAGGGAACCCAGTATGGCCAGAATTTTGGGAAAAAGAAGAACTACTAAAAGTTAAAGCATCGTTGCCGATTAGAAACTGGTCAGCACAGTATATGCAAAACCCAACATCAGAAGAAGGCGCGATCATCAAAAGAGAATGGTGGCGACCATGGAAAAAAGATGTACCTGCATTACAACATGTTATTCAAAGTTATGATACAGCGTTCAGTGCAAAAGAAACTGCAGACTATTCTGCTATTACTACATGGGGTGTATTTTATCCGCAAGAAGGAGGCGCAGCTCATTTAATGCTATTAGATGCTATGAAGGGTAAATTTGATTTCCCTGAATTAAAAAATGTTGCATTAGAACAATATAGATTTTGGGAACCAGAATCCGTTATCATTGAGGCCAAAGCGTCTGGGGAACCATTGATGCATGAATTTAGAAGAATGGGTATACCCGTTATTCCTTTTGTTCCTAGCAAAGGAAAAGATAAACATACCCGAGTTAATGCTACAGCCCCTCTATTTGAATCAGGGTCCATATGGTATCCAGAGGGAGAACGCTTTGCAGATGAGGTTATTGAGGAATGTGCCGCCTTTCCCCATGGTCAACATGATGACTATGTTGATAGTACCACTCAAGCTGTGTTAAGATACAGGCAAGGTAACTTCTTTGATGTATCGTCAGATTATCAAGAAGAAAAAAATAATTATAAAAAAGAGTATAAATATTATTAGGAGCTTTATGCCAAAAGATGAAGTGAGTAACAAAAAAAGAACAGAAGTCAAAACCAAAAAAGATCTAAAACAAGAATGGGAAACAGAAGGTAAGGGTCTTGGCTATGATACACCCGAAGAATACTTTAATGATTTTTACGGGCCATTAGAAATGAACACAGGTGGAATAACTGGCGCAGCAGTAACTGAAAAAGAATATAAAGATTTAAAAAAATCAATGCCAAAAGCTAGTGTTGGTTTATTAGTTGCTGATAAACTTCTTAAAGGATCAGAATCAGCTAGAAGTCTTACAAAGAATTTAGGTTTAACAGGAAATCTTCTTGGTAACTATTACGATAAAAAAGCATCTAAAGATGTTAATCAAAAAACAACCACACAACAAGTAACTACTAAAAAAGCTGGCGGTATGACTAAGGGTCAAAAGAAAATCCGTACAGTCATGAGAGAGTTTAAAGCAAAGAAACTAAAATCTTCTTCTGGACAAAAAGTTACGAATCCAAAGCAAGCTATTGCTATTGCGCTATCAGAAGCAGGGCAATCTAAAAAAATGAAAAAAGCTAAAGGTGGTGCGTTTATTACCAAAGGCGGAGACTATATTAAAGATTTATTATAATGGCTGAAAAAAAATCACAACCTGAAAAAAAATCAGCACCTTGGTACATAGAGCCTAGCGCAAGTGTTTCTCAATTTGGTGACGATGTAATGGAACCAAAACGAACAGACACAAGAAAAAATATTACTATTGGTAAGGGTGATAAATTTAAAGTTAATATTAGTAAATCCGATTCTGAATATCAGAACATACCTATTCCAAAATCATCAAGAAAAGATATACAAGCAGAATACAAAACAGACTCGGGCTCTACTTATTTTGCTGGTGCAGGAAAAGAGAAAACGGGAGGCAAATCGTTTAATATAGGAGCTCGTTGGACTTTTGGTGGCAAAAAGAAAACTGGCGGTTTTATTGTAGGTAAAGGCAAAGATTACATAAAGGATTTATTATAATGAAAACAAAAAAAGCTGGTATAGGTGGTTTAATTACTAAGATGATAAACTCACCTGAATTTAAAAATATATTTTCTCAACTTAATGTAACAGGCGGAAATCCATCTACATGGAGTAAAGAAAATATGGCTGGATTAAGTAGTTATGCACCAGGTTCTTATGGCACAGGCCAAAAAGTAGCAAAAGCTAAAACAGGTGCTTTTATTTCAAAGGGCAAAGATTACATCAAAGATCTACTATAAGTATAGTCCTTAATTCGTTTGCATGTTAATATAATAACTGTTATAACAAATTAAGGAGAATAACCATGTCAAAAAAATTTAAAAAAGCCGCTAAAGTATTAGCAGGTTTAGGTGCAGCATACGCATTATCTAAAATGGGTAAGAAAACACCTGAAGCATCTCAATTAATGGAAGATGAGTATTTACCAAAAGTACCAGAAGCGTCTCAAGCAATGGAAGATGAATACATGAGCACACCTAAAAGAGGAAGTGTTGATGCATTTAGACAAGCTGAAGCAGAAAGAAAAGCTAGAATTGCAATGAAATCTAGAGGCCCAGTAATGAGTCCAGACAGAGCAGCATTCAATGCAAAAGTAAAAGCAATTAACGAAGCTAGAAGCGGAATGAAAAATCCAAGATATAAAAAAGGTGGATCAGTTCACGTTAAAACAAAAATAGGATATAGTAAACCAACTAAGATTTGCTAATATGGCCCAAGTCGACAACAACAACGAACTTCCGATAGAGGAAGTTGAAACGGAAGAAGTTGACGTAGAGTTACCCGAAGAAGAGCAGGATCCAATTGAAGAATTAGGTCAAGCGATTGATGAGCAAGTAGCTTTTTACGATAACTTAGCAGAAGATATGGACGAGCGTACGCTTGTTCGTATTGCTTCTCAATTGTTGGAAGACTATCACAAAGACAAAGTATCAAGAGCCGATTGGGAAAAAACTTATACTCAAGGTTTAGAATTATTAGGTTTTAAATATAACGATCAAACACGTCCTTTTTCTGGAGCATCGGGTGTAACTCATCCCTTGTTAGCAGAAGCAGTAACACAATTCCAAGCACAAGCTTATAAAGAATTACTACCGAGTGATGGCCCTGTACGTACGCAAGTCGTTGGGGCTGAAACTCCTGAAGTAAAACAACAAGCAGAACGTGTAGAAGATTTCATGAACTATATGTTGATGGAAAAAATGGAAGAGTACACTCCTGACTTTGATCAATTATTATTTTATTTACCACTAGCTGGATCTGCTTTTAAAAAAATTTACTATGATGAATTAAAACAAAGAGCGATTTCTAAATTTGTACCAGCAGAAGATTTAATTGTTCCTTATTACGCAACCGATTTAATGGATTGCGAACGAATTACACATGTTGTGAAGATGAGTGAGAATGATGTACTCAAACAACAGAAGTCTGGTTTCTATAGAGATGTAGAATTAATACCAAAATCAACACAACAAAATACCATCCAAGATAAATTAAACGAACTGGAAGGTGTGAAACCAAGTAGCGATAAAGAATATCAATTAAATATTCTAGAAATGCATGTAGATTTAAGTTTAGAAGAATTTGAAAAAGACGGTTTACCTAGACCCGATGAAAAAGAAATTAAAGTTCCTTACATTATTACCATTGATGAAGGCTCTCAAGAGATTTTATCTATTTATCGTAACTACGCACAAGACGATGAACTAAAAAGACGTAAAGAATACTTTGTTCACTTCAAATTTTTACCAGGATTAGGCTTTTATGGCTTTGGATTAATTCATATGATTGGTGGATTAAGCCGATCTGCTACTACTGCACTACGACAATTGTTAGATGCAGGTACGTTAGCGAACTTACCAGCGGGATTCAAGAGCCGTGGTATTAGAATCAGGGATGATGACCAACCCTTTCAGCCAGGAGAGTTCAGAGATGTGGACGCACCAGGAGGAAATATCAGAGATCAGTTCCAAATTTTACCTTTTAAAGAACCCAGTCAAACTTTATTTCAATTAATGGGCTTTTGTGTCCAAGCAGGACAGCGTTTTGCAGCGATTGCCGACATGCAATTAGGCGAAGACGCACAAAATAGAGCCGTGGGCACTACAATTGCACTACTAGAACGTGGTTCGAGGGTCATGAGTGCTATTCACAAGCGTTGTTACTACGCAATGCGACAAGAATTTAGATTATTAGCAAAAGTATTTGCTGATTATCTACCTCCTGTGTACCCTTATTCTGTATATAACGCAGATCGTGCAGTAAAAATTACAGATTTTGATGATAGAGTGGATGTGATACCTGTGGCAGACCCGAATATCATGAGTATGGCACAACGAGTAACACTTGCCAATGAAAATTTAAAGATTGCGATGTCTGCACCGCAATTACATAACTTACGAGAAGCCTATGCTAGAGTGTATGAAGCATTAGGTACAAAAAATATAGACTCTTTACTGACTCCTGAAAAACAACCGATGCCTGAAGACCCAGGAACCGAGAATGCGAAGGCGTTAAAGATGGAATTGTTACAAGCTTTCCCAGACCAGGATCACGAAGCACATATCACGGCTCACGGAACTTTCATTCAATCCAGAATGGTACAAATGAACCCGATGGTGTATGCATTATTACAAGGACATATTTCGGATCACATTGCGATGCAAGCACATGGGGAAGTAGGAGACCTTGTTCAACAAGATCCAAACATGCAAGCGATGAGCCAACAAGATCCAGATGGTTTTAGAGTTATTTTCAACTCTATGATTGCAAAACGAGTAGCAGAATTAACACAAAATTTAGTTGCTGCAGAAGGTGGGCCACAACAAGATCCATTGGTAGCTTTGAAACAAAGAGAATTAGATTTAAAAGCATTAGATATTCAAAGAAGAGCACAAGAATCTATCGATGACATGGTGCGAAAAGAAGGTGAGTTTGATGAGAAGATTGATGTAGAAAAAATGAAATTAGAACAGCAAGAAGAACAAGCGGCTGCTAGAATTAGAGTAGCGCAGGAGAAAATCAATGTCGCAAGAGAAAAAAACAGGCAAAACCAAAAAGGTAAGTAAGCGATTAACCAAGACTATACCTCCTAAAAAAGGTCCTAACCCTCAAGGTATATACGCAACCTTAAAATAATAGTATCATTATCCTATGAAAAAAATGATGCCAAAAGAAAAACCTGCTTATTTACAAGATCAAATCTTAACTCCAGAACAAATGAGAGAAGAGATGGAAAACCCATCCATGCAAGGTCCTTCTAAACCTTATCAAGATGAAGATTGGAGAATGAAAGAAGTAGAAAATTTTAATCAAGGCGGTATGTGCAGAGGTTCGGGAAAAGCAGTTACAGGAAAAGGTTTTAAAGGAGTATTCTAAATGCTCTGGAGTATCTTACCCACCTTATTTAAAACAGGTGCGGAAATTTATAAAAATAATCAAGCTACAAAAATAGCAATGTCTGAAGCGCAATTAATGCACGCAGAAAAAATGAAGCGTGGTGAAATTGAGTACTCAGGACAAATCAATGCAAATCAAAAAGGGGATTGGAAGGACGAATTCATATTGTTAACCCTATCTTCACCGTTGTTTTTATTAGCCTATAGTGTATTCGCGGAAGATCCAGCACTAGAAAAAAAGCTTGACTTATATTTTGAAAAATTGCAAAATATGCCGTGGTGGATAACAGGACTATGGATTTCCGTAGTAGCTGCCGTGTATGGAATTAAAGCAACCGATATTATTAACACAAAAAAAGGAAAATAAATGTTCAAAAAAATAAAACAAAAACTTTGTGAACTAGTTTGTAAAGTATTAGGTATTACACAATGTTTGTGTAATCACGAATGTAACTGTAAAAAGGAAAATAAATAATGACAAAAGGATACCATAAAACAAAATCAGGTAAGATGGCGAAAAAAGGTCTTTGGTATAATATTCAACAAAAGAAAAAAAGAATTGCAGAAGGATCTGGTGAGAAGATGAGAAAACCTGGAAGCAAAGGTGCACCAACTGCTAAAGCAATTAAAAAATCACAAAAGAAAAAATAATGATAAAAAAATATTGGAAAAAATTAATTAATAGAATATTTGGTAGACGCTGCGTTTGTGGCAGATGCCGTTGTGATTATTAAACACTTCCCTACCAACCCAAAATAGTATAGAAAGCTATTATGATTCAAGGCGATAGTAGCGAATATGATTTATTAGAAGGTGCTTGTAAATTAGTGCCTTGGCCCGAGGTTCTGTCTGCTGAAATCGGAGTACGACAAGGACAAGGATCAAAAATTATTTTAGATAGTTTTAAAAATAAAAAACATTGGCACATTGGAATTGACCCTTACGGTAATTTAAATTACCAACATTATGATGACAGCACATCCTACACCTGTGATTATACGAATAGTATGAAATTACAATTACTCAAAGATTTACCTTATGAAAATTTTACCCTGTATTCTATTGGTGATGATGAATTTATGAAACGGTTTCAAGATGGAGTTCCCATTTATAGAGAATCAAAACAAGTCATTAATATTTATGATTTAGTTCATTTTGATGGGCCTCACAAAACAATAGACGTGATACGAGAAACATTATTTTTTGCCGATCGATCGAGAATAGGATCTGTTTTTGTTTATGATGATTATCCTAAATTTGATATGAATCTTATTGGTAATATATTAATTACTCATTTAGGTTTTGTCCCTGTCTTAAAAGGGGATAATAAAATAGCTTTACAAAAGAAAAAAGATGCTTGATTTAGGAACGTTAGACCAAGTTAAACACTATATTAAAAAACAAATAGAGCAGACGAAAGACCATATTTGCTATGGTGTAGACACAGTCGATAAACTCCATTACTCTAGAGGGAAACTCAATGCCCTAGAGGTATTGCTACAGGATCTAAAAGACCTGCAGAAGAACATGGAGAATGTCGATGACGATAGTAACACCTGATACGTCTTTAATAGGCGTGTCTAATCATAAGCCCGCACCCGAATCTAGGGAGCAGGAAATACCTACCGATCCAGAAGGTATACAACAATATCTGGATGTAATTCCCAAACCAGTAGGATACAGACTTTTAGTTAGACCTTATGCAGGTCCAAAAAAAACTAAAGGCGGAATTCTTCTTACCGATAACGTAAGTGAAACTATTCAAATGACAACCGTAGTTGGTTTAGTCGTTGCATTAGGAGATCTTTGTTATTCAGATAAAGATAGATTTCCTAAAGGCCCTTGGTGTAAGGAAGGTCAGTTTGTAATCTACGGAAGATATGCTGGCTCACGATTTAAAACAAAATACGGTGAGCATCGTATTTTAAATGACGATGAGATTATTGCTACCATCGCAAAACCTGAAGACATCCTTCATTTATATTAAATAGGAGAACATATAATGTTAGAAGAAAAAGAAACCTCTAAGTTTGAATCCCAAGTAGACTTAGATACGGATGATGTAAAAGAACAAGACATCCAAATAGAAAATAAAGAAGAACCATCAAAAGAACCTACACTGAATGTAGGAGAAGTTGATCTAGGTTACACTTCTCATAATAAAGAAGAAGAAAAGGAAAAAATTGAAGTAGAAGAAGAAACAGATAGACCTACTCCAAGTAATCCTAATCCAAAAAAAGAAACAAAAGAAGAAAAAGAAGACGATCTGAATCAAATATCTGAATCGGTTCAAAAAAGAATAGATAAATTAACAAGAAGATATAGAGAAGCGGAACGTAGAGAACAAGCAGCATTAGAATTTGCACGAGGTCTTCATAAAAAATATGAAACATCGGAAAAAAAATTAGATAGTGCTGATGAACAATACTTGAAAGAATTTGATGCAAGAGTAGATGCACAAAGAGAACAAGTACGAATTAAATTAAAATCTGCTATTGAAGCTAATGATACAGATGCCATTATGCAAGCAAATGATGAACTGACACAACTTGCAGTGCAAAAAGAAAAAGCTAAATTGCAAATGGCTGATCGTGCGGAACGATTAAGACAATTAGAAGAGCAGAAAAAAATACAAGCTTCTGAGATACAGGAACAACAAAAACAAAAACCTGTTGCTCCAGAACCTAGCCCAAAAGCTAAGTCCTGGGCTCAAAAGAATACTTGGTTTGGTAATGATAAAATCATGACTAATGCCGCTTTCACCATCCATGAAGATCTAGTGGGTATGGGTGTTGATGTTGAAAGTGAAGAGTATTATAATGAAATAGACAAACGAATGAAGGAAAATTTCCCTCATAAGTTTGCTGTACAAGAGCAACGAAGAGAACCCGTCCAACAAGTTGCTAGTGCTGGAAGACAACAGCAAGGACGCAAAACTGTGAGACTCACCAAATCACAGGTGGCTATTGCCAAAAAATTAGGGGTGCCACTAGAAGAATACGCTAAATACGTGAAGGAGGTACAATAGTATGAGCGATAATAAGTTAAATAAGACTTCACGCGCGTCAGAAGAACATAAAGAGGTTAGAAAAAAACCTTGGACGCCACCATCAGCTCTGGACGCACCGCCTGCGCCAGTCGGCATGGTCCACAGATGGATCAGAGTCGAGTCTATGGGTTTCCAAGATACTGCAAACGTATCTAAGAAACTTAGAGAAGGTTGGGAATTTGTAAGAGCCGAAGAAATTAAAAATACTATCGGTGATCATGGATACCCAGTTATTCGAGACGGACAATACGCAGGTTTGATCGGGGTTGCTGGCCTTGTGTTGGCAAGGATACCTGAAGAGATTGTGCAATCGCGCTCTGAGTATTTTAGTAAAATTACTCAGGATAAAATGGAAGCGGTTGATCATGATGTCATGAAGGAGCAACGACCTGAGATGCCGATTAATATTAATCGACAATCTCGTGTATCTTTTGGTGGTGGAAGTAAGTCCTAATTTTGTGACAATAACCATCCCAAAATAAACTGAAACAAATATAAAAAGGAGTACTAACAATATGGCTAACGTAGCTGAAAGATATGGTCTTAGACCAGTAAGAAAGTTAGATGGCTCTCCGTTTATAAATGCTCAGAACAGATACAGAATTAAAGCAGGTTACGGCACTGCGATATTTCAAGGGGATTTGGTAATACCAACTTCTACAGGATTTATCCAAAGAGCTACTGCTAACACTTCTGCGGCTGTTGTTGGAGTATTTAACGGAGTGTTCTACAACGATCCGACTACTCAGAAAGCAACTTGGAAGAACTACTACCCTGGTGGAATCACACCGACTCAAGGCGACATCATCGCTTCAGTCATTGATGATCCAGAAGTAGTTTATTCAATTGATTCTGATGGAGCATTCGCTGTAGCAGACATCTTCAAGAACTTTTCAATCACTAACGTGACTGGAAATGTTCAAACAGGTATATCAAAAGTTCAATTAGACTACTCTGTATCAGGAGTTGCAAATACATTTGCAGTTCAAGCTATCGATATCTCTCAAGATATCGCTAACGATACAGCTGGTTCTGTGAACGCTGATGTTCTTGTAAGAATCAACAATCATTTCTACTCTTATGGTGGAAATGGTGTAGGCTTATAATAGGAGAATAAATAATGGCTATATCACGATCACAACTAGTTAAAGAACTAGAGCCAGGATTGAATGCACTATTCGGCCTGGAATATAACAGATATGACAATGAACATGCAGAAATCTTCATGACTGAGTCATCTGACAGAGCTTTCGAAGAGGAAGTAATGCTAACAGGTTTTGGTGCTGCGGCAGTAAAATCTGAAGGTGCAATGGTTAATTTTGACCAAGCATCTGAAGCTTACACTTCTAGATACACTCATAATACAGTAGCACTTGCTTTTGCTATTACTGAGGAAGCTATTGAAGATAACTTGTACGACAGATTAGCATCTAGATATACTAGAGCACTTGCTCGTTCAATGTCTCAAACTAAACAAATCACTGCGGCTAATGTACTAAACAATGGTTTTAGTTCATCATACCCAGGTGGTGACGGAAAAGCTTTATTAGCTAACGATCACCCTCTGTCTAATGGTGGAACTTTTAAAAACATATTGTCTACAGCAGCTGACTTATCAGAAACTTCTTTAGAGCAGTCTCTGATTGACATCGCAGCATTTGTTGACGAAAGAGGATTAAAGATTGCTACTATGGGTAGAAAATTAGTAATTCCAAAAGAATTGCAATTTACTGCTGAGAGAATCTTAAAATCTCCTCTATCAACTACACCTGGTGGATCAAACGCGTTCGCTAAAAACGATATCAACGCTATGATGAACATGGGTATGGTACCAGAAGGTTACAGAGTTAATCATTTCTTGACTGACACTGATGCTTTCTTTATCCTTACTGATGCACCAAATGGTATGAAGCACTTCGTAAGAAGCGCTATCAAAACTGCCATTGAAGGTGATTTTGATACTGGAAACGTTAGATTTAAAGCTAGAGAAAGATACAGCTTCGGTTGGTCTGACCCTAGAGGAATCTTCGGTTCTGCAGGAGCATAATCAATAAAACTTTTGTGGGGGCGTATTTACGTCCCCACAATTTAAAGATACAATAGAGGAATTATGGGATTTAAATGTGATATTCAAGCAACGAGATCAAATGCGGCTCCAGGAGCTACTGCAATCGTTGCACCTTCAATTAGATTAAGAGCAATTTCTGTGGCTTCGGACGGAGGAGGAGCTGGAGTTCTTTCATTATCAACTGGATCAAGCACTGGCACTGTTTTATTAACTGTCGATGTACCCAATACTGATGTTTATACTTTAAATCTTCCAGAAGATGGAATTGTTTTTCCACAAGGTATTTATTGTCATACTAAAACAAACATCACAGCATATACTGTATTTACAGATAAATATTCAGGATCAGGCTTAGTATCTCAACAGCCGTAATTTAAATGGCTAGAAATCCTTTTGCTGTACCAGGAAGTATCTTGGATCAATATGCAAATATTTCCCAATTACCAAGCGGTAAAAATAACGGTCAACTACAAGAGTATTTAGAAGAAAAAGAAGTAACTCCAATAGGTGTTGCTAAAGGAGGCATGCCTCCTAGAAATAAAAAAAATTTTAGATCTACTAAAGCAGGAGCTGGCATGACTCAAGCTGGAGTTATGGCTTACAGAAGAAAAAATCCTGGAAGTAAATTAAAAACAGCAGTAACAGAAAGTAATCCAGGTCCAAAAAGAGCTGCAAGAAGAAAGTCTTTTTGTGCTAGATCAGCAGGGCAAATGAAAATGTTTCCCAAAGCAGCTAAAGACCCAAATTCACGATTACGACAGGCTAGAAGAAGGTGGAAATGCAGATAGCCTATGAAAATAAACGATAATACAAACGTAGCTTTACCTATAAGAAATTTATTAGCTATTGTAGGCGCAGTAGCATTAGGAGTATGGGCCTATTTTGGAGTTATTGAACGACTCAATCAATTAGAAACCAAAAATAAATTATTCGAACAAGATTTATTAGAAGCATCAAAACAAAAACCTATTGACCAAGAACAATTTTTATTAATTGAATGGTTAACCAAACAAGTAGAAAAACATACAAAATTATTAGAAGAAAATATTCATACGGGTGTGATGTTAAAACAATTTGACAGGGAAATTGAAAAAATTAAAAAAGATGTGGAACGTTTAAAAGATGCTACACGAGATATTAAATTTGCAAACGGAAATGGTAAACATTAATGATCGAAATGGTTGTAGCTTTGTGTTTATTTTTAAATGATAAGATGATAGAACATTCGCACAAAAAATCCTTATCGGAGTGTCTAGAGACAAAAAGAAAAATAGAACGAAACACCGATAGTGGTAATTCTTATGTTCAATGTTCTGTCGTGAAAGCAAAAGTATATGTGGACCAGCATGGAATCAAACGAATCGAAAAGATTGAGGGGCATTAATGAAATTAAAACCAAAATATACTATTCCAGTTTTGTGGGTTATTATTATTTTTTATTTTTTTATGGCAGTAAGTTGTACTACAAATGAAAAATATCCAAACAAAATGGATAGTATTGCTAAAGCTTTATCTAAAATAAAAAAATGAGGCAGTGTATTTATTGGGTTTGTAGAGGTTTCTGTCTATTGTTAAAAGATTGCAAATGTAATAAACTTAAAACTATAGATAATTGTAATCCATTTAAATATACGTTATGAAACTTTCAGCAAATTTTCAATTAAGTGAGCTTGTCAAATCACAAACAGCCGAAAGGAAAGGTATACCCAATAATCCTTCACCAGCACACATTGATAATTTAAAAAATCTTTGTATTAATGTTTTGCAGCCGATTCGGTCGCATTTTAATTCTCCAGTTATGGTTTCTTCTGGATACCGCTCTGCAGAACTTTGTATTGCTATTGGCTCCAAACCTACATCACAGCATGCCGAAGGAAAGGCCGCAGATATAGAAGTAGTAAGCGTAGATAATAAAGAACTAGCCCAATGGATTAAAGATAATTTAGAATTTGATCAATTAATTTTAGAATTTTATAGATCTGGTGAGCCCGACAGTGGCTGGGTCCATGTTTCATGGGACTCAGATAATAATAGAAATCAATCCTTATTGGCATACAGAGATGACAATAATAAAACACAGTATAGACCATGGTAATATCTAGATCACAAATGGCCAGACAATTGGAACCAGGTTTAGGTGCTAAAGGTAAAAAAAAATCAAATCCAATAGCTAAAAAGTTGAGTGATAGACGTTATAAGGCTAAAGTGGTACAATCTAAAAAAGTATATAATCGTAAAAAATTAATACGAGAAACTAACTTTAAAGGAGTATTATAATATGGGCTATCCAATGGGCGGTGGAAAAAAGAATTACAAACTTACTGGAAAAGTAGGTTCAAAAAAAGATTCTAAAAAATCTAAAAAGAAGTAGGTCATGATTTATGGCAACTTCTGGAACTACATCATTTAATTTAACCATAGATGACATTATAGAAGAAGCCTATGAGCGTTGTGGTGTAAGAACTAACTCTGGTCACGATTTACGTTCAGCTAGAAGATCATTAAATTTATTATTTTCTGACTGGGGTAACAGAGGCGTTCATTTATGGAAAGTAACTTTACAAACTCAAGCTTTAACAGCTGGCACATTTCAATATGCTGCTCCTAGTGATTGTAATGATGTATTAGAAGCGTATATCTCTACTACTTCTGGAGTTACTTCATCTACTCAAGATGTATCTTTAACTAAAATAGATAGATCTGCATATGCTGCATTACCTAATAAAGGGTCTACTGGTCAACCTTCTCAATATTATATTTCTAGAGAAACAACACCACAAGTTTATTTATACCAAGCTCCTGATGCTACTACTTATACGTATTTAAAATATTATTATATTGGAAGAATTGAAGATGCGGGAGCTTATACTAATACTGCAGATATTGTTTACAGATTTATGCCAGCTATGTGTGCAGGACTTGCTTATTATTTATCACAAAAAATAGCTCCTGATAGAATTCAATTATTAAAACAACTATATGAAGATGAAATGATGAGAGCTTTAGAAGAAGATGGTCAAAGGACTTCTTCTTATATTTCACCTCAAAATTATTATCCAGCAGGTTAATTATGGGAAATCAAGCAAGAGGAAAAAGATCTTTATCTATATCCGATCGTTCGGGAGCGGCTTTTCCTTACACAGAAATGGTAAAAGAGTGGCAAGGTTCGTGGGTACATATTTCTGAATATGAACCAAAACATCCACAACTAGATCCTCCCTATCATAAAGCAGATGCGGTTGCTTTAGCTAATGTAAGATCACAAGATTTTCAACAACCAGAAATTGTTAATAATGTGGAAGCGGATTCTGGAGGCGAGGGCATGTGTACCGTTAGTTTAGAGCTTCCTGGAGATTTTGCTTTTAATTCATCGGGAATGATTCCTGATAACGGGGCTATTCAAAACACCAGAAGACAGGCTATAATAGAAATAGGAACAATAAAAATAACAATATCATAATGGCTATAACTTATACACAATTTTTAACACAAGTAAGAAACTATACCGAAGTTGGGGATACTGTATTAACTGATACTTTGATTGACCAATTTTTAACCAATGTAGAATTAAATGTTGCTGGAAAAGTAGATTATGATGATTTAAGAAAATATTCTACTTCTAATTTTATTGCTGGACAACGATATTTGACGATGCCTTCTGACTTTGTATTAATGAGAAGTATGGAAACAATTATTAGTGGAAATAGAAATTTTTTAGAAAAAAGAGACCAAACTTACATTACTGAATATAATGAATCTGGAGCCAGTGGAGTCCCTGTATCGTACGCTATGTGGGATGAATTTACTGCTGTTGTAGCTCCTATTCCAGATTCTACTTATCAAGTACAAATCAATTATATAATTGATCCACCTCATTTTACAGCAAGTAATAATACTTATCTATCTCAACATCAGCAATCTATTTTATTATACGGTGTTTTAGCTGAAGCTTTTTCTTATCTAAAAGGACCTTTAGATATGTACAAACTATATTCAGACAAGTATAATGAAGAAATACAAGCTTTTGCTTTACAACAAATGGGCAGAAGACGTAGAGATGATTTTATTGATGGAGTTCCTAGAATTAAAATAGATTCACCATCACCATCTTAAAAATTAATAAGGAGAATAAAAAATGGCTATAACAACAAACGCAATCTGTAATTCTTTTAAACAAGAATTATTGCAAGCAGAACATGATTTTGATTCAGCAGGATCAGGCGGTAATAAATTTAAATTAGCTTTATATATAAGCACTGCAGTAATTGGAAAATCTACTACTTCTTACACAACAGGTGGAGAAACTAGTTCACCAGCAGGATATACAGCTGGAGGAAAAGCATTAGTAAATACTGGAACTTCACTTTCTGTAAATACAGCGATTACTAATTATAGTAATTTATCTTTTACAGGTGTGACATTAACTGCAAGAGGCGCATTAATTTATAATACTAGTAATGCTAACGCTGCTGTATGTGTTTTGGATTTTGGTGGAGATAAAACTGCAACAGCAGGTACATTCACGGTTCAATTCCCAGCCTATACTAGTACAGCTGCTATCTTAAGAATTAGTTAAGGAATAACGCATGTCAGCGTCTCCTTGGGGTTCTAATGATTGGGGCGAACAAGCCTGGGGAGACAATGGCATAAATGTTTACGTTTCTTCTAATGCATGGGGAGAACGTGCATGGGGAGAATTTGCTTGGGGCGAAGGAAATAGTCTTAATAGTTTAACAACACAAATAAATTCAATTACTGTTAGTATTGATGTTGCTATTGATGTAACAGGAAGTTCCTTAACTTCTGCAATTGGTAATTTAATTACCAGCGCAGACGCAAACATTAATGTAACAGGAAGTTCCTTAACTTCTGCAATTGGTAATGAAGATATAGAAGGATCTGGTAATGTTAATCTTACTGGACAATCTTTATCGGCTCAAGTAAACACAGTAGATATTGCTGCGGATGGAAACATTTCGGTTAACGTTGCTGAACATGATTTAACTTTATCTGTTGAAGATGTTGTTATTGAAATAGCGGTAGGACCTGTTACTGTAGGTTCAGAATTAACTTCTGAGATTGGGTCTACGACAGTTGATTTAAACCAACAAGTAGAGGTTACAGGAATTCAATTAACTTCAGCCATAGGGACTGCAGATGCCGTTGCTATAGCAGAAGTAACTGGATCTAGTTTAAGTATAACGATTGGAAATGAAGAAGTCCAAGCAGGAGCTAATGTAACTCTTACTGGCCAGTCTTTAACTTTAACTACAGGAACTGTAGATGCCGTTGTCATAGCAGAGGTTACGGGGTCTACTTTAACTAGCACTACTGGAAATGTTACAATATCAGGAAATGCTGATATAATAGTAACAGGTTCTTCGTTAAATACAGCTATAGGTCAGACTCAAGCCATAGCCTGGGCAGAGGTAAACACAGGATCTAGTGTTACTTGGACAGAGGTTGATATTGCTGCATAATGAAACTATAATACTAATATAAATAAGGATATAATAAAATGGCATCAAGTTATTCAACAGATCTTAAACTCGAACTTATGGTCACTGGCGAAAACGCTGGTACATGGGGTGATAAGACAAATACCAATTTAAACTTAGTTCAACAAGCAGTAGCAGGTTATCAAGAAATAGATGTTGCATCAGCAGATGTAACTCTTGATATGACAGATGCTACAATTTCCAATGCAAGAAACATGACTTTAAAATTTACTGGAACGCTTGCAGCTAACAGAACAGTAAATTTCCCGACAGGTATAGAAAAATTTTTTAATATTATTGATGGCACAGACCATGCTAATTTTACTTTGACTTTTAAAGTAACCTCACAAACAGGATTTAAATTATGTGAAGGTCATTCCTATATTTGCCATGCAGATGGAACGGACATTGTAAAAGATTTAGAATTTAAAAAATGGAGAGCAATTTCTTCAGCGGAAACAGTTCAAGCAGGTGCACAAATTTTAGCAGATACATCTGGGGGAACTTTAACAATAACTTTACCAGCTTCACCAGCAACAGGAGATGAAGTAACATTTGTAGATTCAAAATATACTTTTGATACTAATGCCTTTACAGTTGGTAGAAATGGATCTAATATAACAAATGCAGCAGCCGATCTTGTTGTGAATACAGAGGGTGCAGGATTTACTTTAGTATACTCTGGTGATGCAACAGTTGGCTGGACATATAAGGATAAATAATTATGGCAAATTACGAAGCAACTAGATATGATTTTGACGGAGCAAATTTAACAGGGATACAAGGAACTGAAACTGGTTCTATTATTCCTTGGCCAAAAGATACTGCACCAACAGGATTTTTATTATGTGATGGAACTGCAGTTTCAAGATCAACTTATGCTGATCTATTTGCGGTTATCGGTGAAACTTATGGAAATGGAGACGGTGCAACTACTTTTAACGTCCCTGATCTTCAAGGTAAAATGCCTCAAGGTTATGAATCAGGAGTTTTTGATTTAGCAACTAGTGTTAATACAACTACTGTAACTGTTAGTGGTAACGTAGGAGACACTTCTATTTCATCTAACCAATTAGCACAACACAGTCACCCTATTTTATTAGGTGTGATAGCTGGTGGACCAGTTCAATATCCACAAATTTCTTTTGTACAATTTTATCCATCTAGTTTTGCTAGTGGAACTACAGGTAATGATGCATCACATAACCACGATGGTTCAAATTTATCAGGTAACGCATTTTCACCATATTTGGTGGTTAACTATATTATAAAAACTTAGGAGATTTATGCTTTTTTATATCAGTAATAATAAATACTTTAGAAAAATAGAAGACGATGGTACAGATAAAAGAATAGAATGGTCTCAACGAGGAGATAATCCTCCTGCGGATTTACCAGAAAATTCTGTATTTGCACAATGGGATTCTACGACTCAAGTAGGAGATTTAGAAAAATTAATTGATGGTAAATCTAAAAACTCATCTTTTGATTCTGCTTTTATAACTCCTTATATTACATGGTTTGATTCTAGATATGTACAAGTTAAAGCAGATGAAGATGCTGCAACTATTGCTAGAATGAGAGATTGGGATATCTTTAGAACAACAGCTAGAGAAAGATTTTTAAAAGATTCAGATTGGACTCAAGCAACAGATGCTCCATTAGACGCTGCAACTAAAACAGCTTGGTCTACGTATAGAACGGCTATTAGAAATATTCCAGAAACTTACGCAGCAGAAGATTTATTATATTTACGATTTCAAAGAGATGGTTCTTTTATTAGATGTACACAAGTTAATTCAGAAAATTTAGCTCCAGAAGGAACTATTACTGTTTTAATTCAATCTCCAAGTGATATATTTAGTAAACCAGGTGAAAACTTACCTAGTTAATTTTTTCCCAACGAGATTCCCAAGAAGTTCCTTTTTGATATCTATGAAAAATATAGTCAGGAATTAGATCCATAGCGATAGTTATTCTTTCTTCATCGATAACATTAGTAGTATAGTGAGGAATCCAATTAGAAAAGATAGTTAAATATCCTTCCTTATTAGGAATAATTTCATGAGTTCCTGTTATTGGATTAATATAAACTGTACTAGTTTGATTGGTTTTAACAGAAAGATGAGCTCCTAAATAACAATCTTGATTACAAGCATGTCTATGTTCTTTAATATGTTTACCTTTTTCCATAATATTTGCCCAACTAACACCATAAATAAAATCTTGTGGTTTGTTAATTTTATCTAAAAAATTATATACAACTTTTGTAATAGCTTTTTTTATTTCTGGAATTTCTTTCCATTGTAATAAATTATAATTCATAAACCTTGAAGTTAGGCTATGTGGACCTAATCCTGTTTGACCATCTCCTAATGGAGGAGTTGTTTTCATAATATCTACTGCTTTTTCTTTTATGATTGTTTCTAATTTAGATACCGATACAATATCATTTACATCTTCTTCATAAATGTAATATTGATATTTAGGTGGAGCAAAAGGTGTTTCTGGTTCTTTATTATCAAAGATTAACATAAAGGTTCTGAATTAAAGGATACCGATATTCTTTTTTCTTTTGAAGTAGAAGGATGTACAAAATGATATAAGTAAGAAGGGAATATTAAAAAATCAAACAATTTAGGTTGAACGGTAAAAGATTTATCTCCTCGTAAAAAATCACACAAAAATTCTATGTCTGAATTTTCATTGGTAAGATATAACACACCAGACATATTGTTAACTAAACCATGATGATGCGGCATGTTATATCCACCCTCTTCTGCTACATTCAACCATAAGTGAACCACCTTATGTTTAAAATGTAATTTCATATAATTATCTATTTCTTGTAATAGATAAGCAGAACCTTCAAATTCTCCATCTTTGATATGATACTGTGTTCCTTTTTTAATAGACATCTTTTCTGGTCCATCATTCTTGTTACAAAAATCAATGATCTTTTTATGTTCGAAAGGTTGTAAAACAAGTTTTGTTTTATATAAAGGTATGGCAAATAAATTATAAACGTCCATTATTCTTCTTTAAATCCTACCCAATATTGAATACTAAATCTTTGTTCTAAAAACGAAACTTCTTTTTCTGCTTGAATAGGTGTAACTGCATGAGGCACGAACCCAGGAAAGATAACTAGCTGATTGTGTTTGCTTTCAATTTCATGTTCACCATTATCTCTTACTAATAAATTTCCTCCTTGTAGAGATGAGTTATTACTTTTAAGCATATAGTTAAACGTAAACATATTAGCTCTTAAACCTTTATAAGTCATATGAGAATCCTTGTGCCAATTATAGTAAGCTCCTTTATTATAAGCAGTTACATGAATAGACCATACTAAAGGATATACATACAACATATCATAAATAGTTTTTTTACCTGATTCTTGAATAAATAGACTTAAACCTTGTTGAAAAAAGAATTTATGAAGTTGTTTAATATTATCAGCGTTAACAGTTTCGGGTTTATCTGCATCAATCCAATAATCTGTATTACCACAATTTTGTGAAAAAGCCTGAACTTCAGGATCTTTATGATTAGAACCAGACCAATGAGGAATGCCAAAATGTTTTCTTGTGTTTAATAAATCAGCGTAAATAAAATTTACTTTATCTGGTGGTAAAAAATTATCACATTTAATTACATTATCGGATATAAATTCATACTTCATATAGTAACTCCATAAGGTTCTTTCCCTAAATTTCCTTTGATAAAGAAATTAAATGCAATGGAATATCTTTCTTTATCGGATAAATTGGGACTTACTGAATGTAACATATCAGAAGAAAAAAACAATAAATCACCTTTTTTAGGTTGAATACGGTATAGAGTAGAATTAAAGGCATTTGCCTCAGAATAATTTAAAGGACATCCTCCAGATAAATATGCAGAACGTTTGTGAAAAAATATATCTCCAGAGTTATCTGGAACATCTACATAATACACTCCACTCATGTAAGCATAAGGATGGCAATGAACACCAGCTCCTTCTGTAGAACTATATTTATTAGCCCAAGAACCTGTCATGTAAAATTGTATAGTAGGATCTATTTTTAAAATATTATGAGCATAAATAGTTAATTGATTTACTATTTTTATTTTAAGTGATTTTAATTCTATATGATTTAAAATTTGTTTATCATCACTATCTTGACCACCACCAGATAGATAAGGAGAATATTTAGTTTCTTTAATAAATTTATATTCTGAATCTAATATAGGAAGATTACTTTCAAATATTATGTCTGCAAATATGTTATGTGTTTTCATTTAGATATAAAACAATTAAAGGTGTATCTCCAAGAAGATACATCTTTTTGAAGAGGTTGTAAGGATCCATGCCATAACTTGGATCGAAATAAAATAGCTCTGTTTTGTTTAAAACCAATACTTCTATCTAATACAAACTGTTGATCTTTATTTAATTCAAAAAAACCTGTTCCATTAGCTGTGTTAAAATCACCTTTTAAATATACTAATAAATTCCATTTAGCATTGGTAGTTCCATGCACTGATTTAGTTTCTGTATGATCTCTATGTATTTCATCATAGAGAATAGTTTCTGGTTTTCGTAAATAAATAACACTGTCATAATTATGATATTTAGAAACAGGAAAGTTTAATCTTTCTTGAAGAGCTTTATTATTAATCTCATTGACTTTAGCAGGAAGTTCTTTACTGCCAAAAGCATAGATTCCTTTTTCGGTTGTGTAGGCACCCATTTGTAAATGATCACACAAATGCAACATAAAATCTAAATCTTTAGATTTAAAATAATTATCTATAATTTGTATCATTTATAGCTTTTCTTTTTCCAAAATTTATTTTTGTATTTATCTATAATCGAAGTAAATAGTTTATGAATAGATTTGTTATGTTCTTCTTGAAACCATCTGAAACCAGCTTTCATTTTCCAAGCTTCTCTTTTAAAAGGAATAACTTGAACCATAGGTTCCCCTTGTTTGATTAATGTTTTTTGATTCCATTTCTTATTAATAAAAGGAAAATTAACTGTGTTATGATAAGTATCGGTATCTACTACACCTGTTATAATTTCAAATCTTTCTTCTTTACGATTCAAAGGAGCTATAAATAAACAACTATATCCTGGTGGAGTTACAACAATCCATTCATTTTTAAATTTACCTGCTCTATCTTTTCCATTAGCTTGTTCTTCGGTTAATTGTTCTTTACCGTGGTATTCCATAACTTCTCTAGGCATAGATGGGATAATGGTAAAATTAGTTTCTTTTGCATCTATAATATAATCTTGATAAAAAGGTATGATATAACCACCAGTCAAAGCATCAAGAAAAGGAATACAACTTTTCACTGTTGGTCTTTGTACATCCCCATCTATTACTTTAGTTAATTTTTTATATTGTTCTGGGATAAAATGAGACGCAGGTTTTGGATAAGGTATGACGCCTTCTAGATTTTTATTACAAAGAATAAACTCTATTTTATTTTCCATCATCATAAACTACATTTCCTGCAACAGCTATTCTATATCCAGTAGAAGTTACAAAAGGATAGACAATATGATTTAATTCTCCTGGAAAAAATACCATAGAACCTTCCCATTGTTTGTCTAAGTTTAGTTCTAATTTAGAAACCTTTCCTAAAACATTATTGTAAATAAAATTAAAACAAGATCCTGTTTTTGCTGATTGAAAATCGGGATGATTTAATTCTTCTTTGATATCGTAAGGAATATTAATATAGATTACAAAAGAATATAGAGCATTGTGCATATGCATAGGTAGCCATTGATATTGTTTTTGAAAATTAACCCATAAACAATCCATTTTCATTTGATCTATTCCAACATAGTTCATATTTTTTTGACTGCCGTTGTCATATGCTGATATTAATACATTAGGATATTTATATATATTTTTATAAGTGGCACTTACTCTTTTAATATAAGGTTCTACTGTGTGATAAAGATCTGGATACTCGTCTCTATACCAACGGTAATTTCTTCTTTTAGCTGGTTCATTAGGAAATATTTCTTCTAATCCATGTGGAACAATAGATGGATCTTTATCCATTTTAGTTGCTACTTGATCTACATGTTGTTTAATAACTTGTAGAACATCTTCAGGTAATTTATCTACAATGTATCCTAAGTTAGGAAAATCAAACGTTTTCATTATAATGATCCTTCTGCAAATAAAAATTGTACTGTGTATCTTGGTTTATAAGGATCTGTAAAAGCAAGACCTCTATGTTCTACAGTAGGATCAAAATAAATAACTCTTCCATTTTTAAATGGTATTTTTTGTTCTTCGTTATTTTTTTTAATTATAAATTCTCCACCTTCTCCTTCTTCTCCTACCATAAATAAAATCCCCATAGGACCATAATCTTTATGCCAAGATCCATCCATTCCTTTAAACTGTAAATTAATATTAATACTCGTTAAGATAGTAGGCTGTTTTAATTTAAATACTTTTTCTAAATGCTCATACATTTTTACATACATTTCTACTAATCCATGATTAGGATGTTGTCTTACTAAGTGCCTTGTAAACCGATACAATATATGACAACTGAAAATTCTATGCGTTGCTCCAGCCCATCCTAAAGGCCATGTACTTCGGTTAGCTAAATTGTTTGGTTTAAAGTCTGTGTTATTTAGTTCTTCTAACATATCTACTAAATACTTTGTGTCAAAAAGGTCATCTCTAATTTCCATTATTTTCTCCTATCTAATATTTGTTTGTCATCTGCATAGTAAATATAATCTAATCCATCTATAAAAGCATCTATCGGAACATAAGCCAAAGGTTGGCCTGCTCCATTTAAACTCGTGTTTAATAAAACAGGAATATTAGTTTCTTGATACCATCCAGATAAAATAGTGTGTAATACTTTATTGTTTTCTTTCTTTACTGTTTGCATTCTACAAGTACCGTCTACATGAACTACTGCTGGTATTTTATGTTTCTTTTCTTCTTTTACTGGGAAAGCATATAACATATATGGAGATTCTTTTAAAGGGTACATATCCACATATTCTTCTGCTTTTTCATGCAAACAACTAGCGCCAAAAGGTCTAAAATATTCACGTTTTTTAATTTGATTTATAATATCTTTTCCTTTTGGATTTCTTGGATCAAACAAAATACTTCTATTTCCCAATGCTCTAGCGCCTGCTTCTGATGCTCCTTGAAACAAACCCACTGGCTTTTGTTCTTTTAATAATCGTATTACTTCATGAATCATGTTATTTTAATTTTTTCTTTTATATTTTTAATTCTTCCATTAGGGGTTACTGCATGGAATTGTAATAAGGCAGCACCTAAAGATAATCCTCCGTCATAACAAAGAGGTTCTACATAAATGTTGTAATCTGGATTTTCTTTTACAATACGATAATTAGCTTTACAGTTTTGAAAAAATCCTCCTGACAATACAATGTTTTTAGAGGAAGATAGTTGTTTTGCTTTATTAATTAAATGGAGTACCGCTTGTTCTGATTGTTCTTGTATAGCATAAGCTAAGTCTTCTTTTGTTTTTCCAACAGTATAATTATCTTTTGTAAATTCAAAATATCCTAGATTATTATGTCTTGGAATAAAATTAATAATATCATAATCGCCAATAGGAAAATCATTTTCGTATTTAATTAAATTACCTAAAGCAGGATCTTGTTTCCCATAAGGAGCTAAACCCATAGTTTTACCACAATCTAATAATTTAAAACCACAACTACATCCTATCATATCGTACATAGATCCTATTCCTGGAGCTGGATGATTAAACCAAATACAATCTTTATCTTTTGTAAAAGAGATATCTCCTTCACTCATAGTTCTTTTATACAAAGGTTTAAAAGAATGAGGATAAGAACATTCATAAATACTTTCTGCTTCAATATTTTGTAATCCATGTAAAGGACTACCTGATCCATCTACTACAATGGCAATTGCATTTTCAAATTCAGATCGATAGAAAGCAGTAGCAGCGTGAAGCAAATGATGACAATTACCAAAATCAACTACTTGATAATTATGAGATATTAATTGTAATTTTTTTAAAAAAGAAATGTAAACATTTTCTCCAGACCATGGATCTAATACATTTCCTACTGGATGACTAATAGAGGTAAATCCACTGATAGCGGCAAAAGTTAATTCTTTCCCTGCAGGCATGTAATTATATCTTATTTTACCTATAGTAAGAAAAGGACTAGAATCTCTTTTAACTCTAGATAATCTCTCTTCTTCGGTAGAAAAGATAATATGACCTCTATCAATTAATGTAACACCAGCATTGTGGTTTGTGTGAATTCCTGCTATTATCATTAAAATATTTTTATTCTTTTTAGCCTCTATACTATAAAGTAAATGTATTGTAAAATATATTTATGGCATTAACAAAGATCCCATTTCAACCAGGTTTTAATAAACAAATAACAGATACCCAAGCAGAAAATGTATGGGTAGATGGCGATAACGTACGTTTTAGGTACGGCCAACCTGAAAAAATAGGGGGTTGGTTACAACTAGAAAACGATAGTATCATTGGAGCAGCACGTGCTCAACATACCTTTGCAGATTTAGAGGGTAGAAAATATGCCGCAATAGGAACCAATCGTTGTTTATATATTTATTATTCGGGAGATTTTTATGACATAACTCCTATTGATCCAGATAGACAACAAACAGGAGCAGATATTACTACGACTAATGGTTCTACTACAGTAACTATTACTACTACAAGTACCCATTATTTAGAAATTGGAGATATTGTTACTTTTGATAACGCAGGATCTTTTACTTCTCCCGATACGAATTATACAGCAACTGATTTTGATGATGTACTATTTGAAGTAAAAACAATTCCAACTACTACTACATTTACCATTACTATGCCTACTGCGGAAACAGGTACAGGAGCCACGAATGACGGAACCTTAGATCCTTTACCTTATATTGATATAGGTCCCTTAGTACAAACCCCAGCTTATGGATGGGGAGCAGGCCGATGGGGTTCTTCTACTTGGGGTACACCAAGAACTACAACAAATGCTTTATTAGATCCAGGTTTGTGGTCTTTAGATAATTATGGTCAAATATTAATTGCAACCGTACATAATCGAAGATCTTTTCAATGGACACCTATTGCTGGTAGTCCAACAGCCTTAACTCAAAGAGCAGTTACTATCACAGGATGTCCTACTAAATCCTATATGTCTATTGTATCAGATAGAGATAGGCATTTAGTGTTGTTAGGAACAGAAACAACCATTGGCAATCCTGATACTCAAGATAAAATGTTTATTCGTTTTTCTGATCAAGAGAACATTAATGTGTACGAACCTACTTCGGTAAATACAGCAGGAACTTTTAGAATTGACTCGGGTACAGAAATTAGAGCAGCTTCTAAGGGTAAAGATTACACTTTTATCGCTACTGATTCGGCAGCTTATATTATGCAATTTGTTGGTCCTCCTTTTACATTTTCTATTAGACAAGTAGGATCTAACTGTGGGTGTATTGGACAAAATGCATCGGTGTTTGTAGATACCAATGTATATTGGATGAGTGATGAAGGAGGGTTTTTCTTCTATGATGGATCTGTGAAAAAACTACCATGTTTGGTAGAAGACTTTGTTTTCAAAACACTAAACGGATCTCCTGGACTTAATTTTAATGCTGGCCAACAAGTATATGCCGCACATAATAGTTTATTTTCAGAAATTATATGGTTTTATCCTAGCGCTACATCTAACTTTGTAGATAGAATGGTGTGCTATAATTACCAAGAACAAGTATGGACTACTGGCTCTTTAGCTAGAACTTCTTATACCGATAAAGTAATATTTGATAAACCGTATGCTACTAAATTTACTTCTAACAGTACACCTACTTATCCTGTCGTAAATGGAATTAGTGCTTCTCAAGGATCTAGTATTTATTATGCACAAGAAACAGGAGTCAATGAAGTAGACTTTAATGGTAATAGTACAGCTATCCAAGCCTATATTGAATCAGGAGATTTTGATTTAGATGTAGATGGTAATGGAGGAGAATACTTTATTAAAATGAGAAGATTTATACCTGATTTTAAAGTATTAGACGGTAATGCTAAAATAACATTAAGTTTAAGAGATTACCCATCTAACACAGCAGTTCCTACGTCATTTACAATCGATGCTAATACCACTAAAGTAGACACAAGAATAAGAGCTAGATTAGCAGCACTTAAAATTGAAAACACAGCGGTCAATGAAAATTGGAGATTAGGATTATTTCGATTTGATTTTCAACCAGACGGTAGAAGATAATGGCAAAAATTACAGCATATATACCAGAACCAAAAGTAGAATACCAAGTAGAAAACCAAAGACAAATTGTAGCTGCTTTAGATACTATGAAAAATCAATTAAATTTTTCTTTTCAAGAAGAATTAAAACAAGAGGTAGACCGTCTTACGTGGTACCTGTCTTCAGGAAGTAATTGCTAATGTCTTGTAATAATGTCAATGTAGAACCAACTGTTATTGGTGGTGGAAATGGATCAAATGCTTATGATGCATTTGGAAGATTAAGAGTTTCTAATCCATTTACTATTTTTGATAGTTCAAATGTAATGTCAAAAAATAATCTTTTTGATGAATCTTTAACTGGATCAGGAACAGTTTCATATACCGCAAATAAATCTACAGTTAATTTAAATGTAACTACAGCTAGTGGTGATAAAGTCATAAGACAATCAAAAAGAGTTATGTCTTATCAACCAGGTAAGTCATTATTTATATTTAATACATTTGTAATGAATGCACAAGAATCTGGATTAGAACAACGTGTTGGAAGTTTTGATG
>Ga0208767_1000473_pt1 | contig 33176 bp, 49 predicted proteins | sample VirMetDEL_Mar_21_FD_184514 | JGI IMG/M metagenome (GOLD analysis project Ga0208767, IMG submission 184514) | Aqueous microbial communities from the Delaware River and Bay under freshwater to marine salinity gradient to study organic matter... | ecosystem: Environmental > Aquatic > Marine >... | reverse complement strand
TCTAATTCATCAAATTGTAATGCATCAACATCTAATATATTGGCTGCATTCGTATTAGTTTCATTAACAGTAGATTCTTTTTCTTGAGGTGGATTTACTATGAGCATGTTATCAATCATGCTCAGAGTAAGGTCCAATATTACCGATGGCGTTGGAGTTGACTCAAAATTCATTACTGTCGTAGATTCATAAGGTTTATTTAAAATAACTTGGCCCAGAGCCGTATTGACAGTTATTTCGCCACTTGCTTCGCCAGTTTCATCCGGTAAAAGTATTACAAGCGTCTCTCCGGTCTCTTTGACAGTCAAAGTGAAATCGGTACCACGAATACCGATTTTGGCTGCATTGGTGCGTATCGAGATATTATCTTTAGGGATGCGTGGCTTTTTACTAGATATAAACCGGCCAGTGCCTTTAATAAAGTTAAGAGCCATTGACGATTTACTTGGGTCTGGATCAAATACAAATTTATCTACTACAACCTCACTATGCTCAGTGAGTCGTATTGTTGTCTCATCCCGGAACGTAACGCCCATTCGTCCATTAGCCGTCTCTAACGTATCCATAGAGTTAAGAGAGAAGTCTATAACGCTCTCATAGGGCTTATCTCTTACTACTCTGGTGTTCCCTCTTAACTCTGTGATACTTCCAATATCAACATCCAACGCTTGAGCCTTGGTCATTCTGCTGGACACAGAAAGTACCATTATTGCCGTTAGAAGTAACTTTAAGCCAATCGTTGTCCAATGTTGAAGTCTGATCAATGTCAAATGTCCTCGAGTCGCCGTCATGTTCAATATAGAAATAGCCTTGTGCGTAGCCTGATCCTACAAAATTAATATTATTAGAATCACCGTCTACGTTCATGTAATTGGTGCCGCTATCATAATTGATGTCTGCATCAATTTGATTGCTGTCACCTTGCACAATCCAATCTAAATCGGTACTACTGGCTAATGCTGTTGTTGCTAAATCTAAAGTGAACGTATTGCTTCCACCAGTAACATCAACGTTTACGTTTGAGTTATCAGCACCAAACGCATTCGTTGGATCCATCTTCGATGTGAATGTATTTGAGTCACCATCAAACTCAAAGAAACCTGTATAACTGTCAGCATACATATCGCCAAAGAATTTATTACTGTTACCGATCTGGTTTATGTCTAACGTCATAGACGTTCCATCTAAATCTAACGCCGTCATGTTCCCGGCTTGTGCATTAATACCACCAATAATGTTTCCTGATCCCAATTGCTCGAGATCAATATTTGCAGTAGCTCCTACTTGATCTACAAATATCTCGTTATCGTCAGCGTAAACTAACGATATTATCAATATTAAAAATATACCTAAAAATAATTTATTCATACTTCCAGTATCCTCTATCTACACCTATTAAAGTTATTTCATGTACCGCACTTTCTATTGCTCTTTGTAGAGCAATTGAAGTGCTCTCGTTTTCAGTTACCCCACCCTCAAGTTCCAATAGTTGACTGCCCTGGCTAATAAAGCGAAACACATCCTGTGATAACGCAACCGATAAAACGGTCTTACTGGTTAATGTCTCGATCAACACTTCACCAGTAGAAACCGATACTAGCCTCAATGACACGGTTATCGTATCTTCTCGCCATTGCTTGCTTGACGAGATACCTAATAGTCTGCCGCCAACACCCCCGCTCTTTATGTTCGTATCGTACGACAGCACACCGCCTTGCATGAGTAACCCAGCTAGTAAGAGTGGTTTGAGGGCACTCTCCTCGTCAAAATTATCCCTTGTAGAACGTATTAATTGCCTTTCTTTGGTTAAACTGTCTAAACCGACTCTCTCTACTACTTGATAGAATTTTCCATTAGCAGTGTGTTTTAACGCTCTAATTAAGTACGCCTCTGGCGCTTGTGTGATTGCTGTCGAGAACAATGCAAACTGGCCATTGGATTTTCTTTGCCCGGTTAGGTCTTGCAGACTGTTCGCATAAACGGCGATGACAGGTTTTCTTTTGGCTGGTGGTACAGCCTTCAATTCTTCGGATTGAAGCTGAATCACCGCTGCTTCGTTTATTACAATATATGGTAATCCATCTTTTTGTAGATCACTATAATTAACTGCACAACTAGAAAGTAAAAGAAGCAGTAGGAACCGTAATAGTTGTTGTGTCGCCATTCTCATCAGTAATTGTCAATGTAATTTTATCTGCTTCTGCTATGTATTCTATTAAATTGCCTTCTAACTCTAATTTACCTTCCGTGCTCGGATTCTCACCAAATAACTGATCTACTAATTGCCTTGATAGTTGTGCATAAACTCTTGATTCAAAATTACGAATAAACCGAGCTAGTGTTGTATTCTGCTGTGCTCTTGCTAAATCATCAGCATCGGATTCAATCTTTTCTTGTATGGCGTTTTTTCTGGTGTTCTCTTGATTCTCGATTGTTAGGTAATGACTGCTGCTGTTTACTCCTGAGAAACTTGGGCTTTTGAATTTGAATAATAATTCATCGGCACTTACGGTACCGATTAGGAATAATAAACTAATCTTTGCGCTGATCTTCACGGTCTGCTTTAGCTACCTTGTCTATTTCAATTAAATTGGGAATACCTAAAAGAGTTTTTAGTAATACGTCTTGTCTGATAGTTTGATTATCTAACGCTCTTACTCTATCGATCAGAGCGACGATAATCCCATATTGTGCGTCTAGTTTAGTGCTAAGTCTCTCTTCCATAGCATTGAGTGATGCATCTACCTTCTCATCAACGACATCAATCTTTTGCTCCATGCCATCAATAATTCGGTTAATGAGTTTCCAGATAAAGAAACCAAGGCCCAGTGCGGAAGCTACTGGAAATCCAACCTGGTTGATTAGGTTGATTATGTCATCCATTGCTTGTTACCTTATAGGTTACTTTGTGTTACACTAGCGGCATGACTAATGTAACTAAAATTCCTGATATTATAATCGGGCAGAAAACTGCACGATTAAATACTTATGATGCTCGTTATTGGTTTTATACTAGTACCAATGCGAGGGATGTTCTTGATTGTCATTACAGTCCAGAAAGTTTAGATTTTCCAGCAGTTGTAAAATTACCAGATAACTTGATTGATCGTTTTGAAATTATCTTAGAATCATGTGGTGACGGCCTTATAGTAAAGCACGAGAGCTCTCAGAGTCCTTACGATTTTCGAGAGCTAGAATCCCTCCAGCGCCGACTGAGGCTGGGAGCAGAGCCCTCATCAGAGTTGGCTCACCTTTTATAAATCTTTCTGCTGCTTCTTTTTCTGATATACCTAAGTTCTCTGCAACTTTGGCAAACTTTTGATTAAATAACTGTGTGATGTTTCTGGCGTCAGCTACGCCAGTAACATCTGCTCCACCTACCCATGCAGCCGATTGCACTGCTGCCGGATCAATACCAAATTCTTTTGCAATTCCTTGCTGTAATTTTTCTAAATAACCGTACTCGGTTTTATATGGCTGCCTTGATAACCCAGTTACAAGTTTCATGTTGTGTGAGTCTACAGTTACCGGTTTTAAGTTACCCATTAAATTATCTGCAAAACTTGTGACTTTTGCCTGGTCAACTGGATTACCTAATAACCCTGTATTCTCTAATCTATTAATTAGAGAACGATGGGCTGTTGTTGTTGCTAAATGACCCATCCCTGGAGGGAACATATCATTGGTCATATTAGTAATTGGTAAACCTTTGCCATACTTCATTCGATATAAAACAAAGGCACGATCAATTTCTTTTGATACAGTTGATCTTGGTGAGACACCGGCATTTAATTGCATAAATTTATTAAATCTTTCTGTGCCTAACTGTGGTCCTAGCACTTCCATAAATTCATCTTTAAGTCCACCCATCCAGTACCAACGATCTGCACCTTTATCTATGCCAGCTTGTACATACTCCTTAAACTCATTTTTTTGTTTCTTATTGAGTTTAGTGCTATCTGGCTGTGCTTTTGGTTGATACCGATCTAAGGATGATTGGGCAACGTCGTCAATTCTTTTTTCTTGGATAACACCACCTATATCCATTTGTACATAATCCGGCCTACCTGGTAGAGCCTTAATCATTTCTGGGCTTGCGTATTCATCGGACCAAGGAAGTCTGCCTGTTTCTACGGCGCCTCTGTTTTTATATCCTTGGGCCAGATATGTATCGAATGCCTCAAGGTTTTTAGCGCCGGCTGCCCTTGCTTTTGTTAATGCAGCACTCATGGCGCCAGGGCGATTACTTTTTGGGTTTTTAAATAAATTACCTACATAACCATTACTATCCATGGTAAATCCAAAACCGCCGTCCTCGGTTAAAAATACTTTGCCATCAAAATTATCTGGATTAAAGGCATCGACTTGAGCACGATTTTGGGCGTTCATGTTTTTTCGTGCGTCATCTAAATAAAACTGAAAATTACGTTTTGCTATTACCTTGTCACTACCTTCAAACTCTTTAGCCAATAAATTTGCATTTTTAACAACAGAAGCATCACCTTGAAATGCCTTGGCGCCTTTAGTTAATGCCATCAGTGGTGCAGCCTTTATTAACTGTGCTGGATTTAACCCGGCTAATATTCCAGCTTGAGTTTTTAATGAATTAGGGTCAGCACCCATTTGTTTTGCAATATAGTCACTGGTACCAACACGCTCAGAGAATGGTGGTAATGGCGTATTGTCTCTTTTTATTTCTGGTCCAGCTTGGTACGGACCACCAATCAGTGAAGGACGATCTGCTGGCATATCTTGTGTCATTGCTGCCGGTAGATCACGGCCAACCAAGTTAATCATATCTCCGGGTATACCGAGTAAGCCAGCCACCCTTCCTTTGAGAAACTCAGGGTCGGCTGCTAAATCACTTGAGGGTCTTGTTCGATATGGTGATTTGTAAGGCATATTAGTTGCCTATAAGACCAAGTGCTCCCGGTGCAGCACCTACGTTCGGTAATACTACTTCTGGACGTGCATCGATAGCGTTTTTAAGTTGTGAGGCTCTGAAACGATCTCCAATGGATCGTAACATTGGGAATGCAGCCATAAACTTATTACCATCCTTAATGCCTAGTACCGCTATTACTCTATTGGTCATATCTCTTAGCATAGTGGCTTGTGCAATTGCTGTATTAGATGTGTTACTGGCACCGCCTGTCGTGCGTTGTGCTACCTTGGCAAATTGCTGTAATAAGGCTTTTTCTTCGGCGCTGAATAACGCGCTCATTAGAGGCGCGTTATCATCGAATGCTTTAGTTGTGGCACTAAGTAGTTTGTTTCCACTGATTCCTTGTGCATTTTTACCAGATTGAACGATGCGTAAATACACTTCTTGGCGTATACCGTTCCAGGCATCAGGCGTTAATAATTTTTTCATTTTTAATAGATCACGTTGCAAACCAGCTTTGGATAGAAAATTCATACCATTAGCATTAAATATATAACGTGCAGCATCTTCTGGAGCTACGGCTAACTCAGTATTATCGTTTCTATTTTTACGAGTCAATCGGTCAACTAAGTTATTGCTCTTCCAGGTCTTAGCAAAATCTTTATAATTTTTTATGGCTGACGTCCAAGCCTTAATTAACTCACCCTCACCTTTTAATAAAGCGGTATCGGCCAAAGTTTCAATACGATCATCAAGTTGTTTTTTAACACTATTTAATGCTACGCCAGTTTCATTTCCAAAGTTACTGGCTGCCTTAGAAGTAACTTGTTGACGCAATCTAAATAGATCACTGATAGAGACATTGCCTTTTTGTGTGCCTAACTTCGTTACACGATCTAACATTTGTGTGACTACTGGTAAATCGTCTAATGCGTGTGATCTAGTGACATTCGCCCGGACACTTTCACCAAAACCTTTAAATACTGTTGGGGGTATTGTAGCGCCTGTGCTTTCAGCTAAATCTTCTGTTTTCTTATATTTTGCTCTGGCCTTCGCTTGAGCAGCAGCACGTTGCGCCGCTAACTCGGCTTGTGCTGCTTCACCACCACCGCCTCTAGTAATAACAGGCGATGCTCCAGCAATCATTCTTTGTATTTCAGTTACGTTTTCATCGAGAGCACCTTTTGATGCCTCTCTAGCACCAGCAATAATTTCTTGAGCTTGAGTGCCATAAACGCCTTTACTGGCAGCATCCTCTAGTAATTGATCTCGTGGATTGCCAGATAAATTAGCTCTGGTTTGTGGTACTGGTACTGGCAAGGATTGTGATTCAGCATAACGTACGGCATCATCAATGTTGCTTGGTGGTAATTTGTTTGGACCGAATTGCCCGGCAAGTCTTGCCTTAAACTCAGTAGTCATTTTATTCCACTCAATACCGAGTTGTTTTAATGCTCTCTCGCCTACATCGGTTAATTGGCCATTTCTGAATACAGCATCATCACCCATATTGAGTTTTGTCATGGTACTGCGAACCGCATTAACAATAGATGGGATTGCGGCAAATAAGGCATCACCGCCAGCTTGAAATGCAGCCGTAGTAGCGCCGGTCATTAATGCTTTACCAGGTCTTACTGGACCACCAAACATGCCATCGTCAATCTGGCCACCAGTTGCATCAGCAATAACATCTTGCTCTGCACTCAATGCTGTTCCGGTTGTTCCGGCTCGCAGTGCGTTACCACCGATAGAGCCGCTCATTGAGCCGGGTATCATTTTATTGATACCCAGAAAACTAGCAATATCGAAAGCAGTCTTAATCAAATCTTGACCTGATAAACCCGGTTGATTGATATAATATGGTTTGCCGTCCATAACAACCGTAGTGTTACCCATATCATCTTGGCTGACTTCGGTACCTGGAAATTGCTCTTGGATAATATTAACTGAGGTCTGAATATCTGGTGATGATAAAGTACCAGCCGATGCAGCTAAAGTGGCTTGTGGATCATTTAAAAATCCTGACAAGCCAAACTCAGGGGATGCACCAATTTCTGGGATGGTCGGGTCGTACCGACCAGCACCAGAAATAAAATTACCGGCTTTAAAAGCAGTAGCAGCAATAGTATCTGGCTTTACCCAATTATCTTTATTTTTCCAATCTCCACCTTTAAAGATATAAACACCATTCAAGCCACCTTTAGTTGTGCTTTTTATATCGTATTCTTGACCTACTGTATATTCATTTGCCATTACTTAATCCTATTACCATCTACAACTACTGCATCATTTTCAAAACCTAAGTTTTTAAATGTAGATGTTCTTTCATCAAAATAAAGATCGCCTTTTTTGAGGTAACCGGCTTCTTTTTCCAACTCAAAATCAGTCTTACCATCTGAGTACACTTCAAAATTATACGATCTAAATAATGGCGCTATATGCTCTTGGCGTGGTTTTTCTAATCCGGTTTTTGGGTCAAAGATTATCTTGGACATATAGTCATCAAAACCAACTAAATTACCGTTTTTACGCAAATATTTTTCTTGCTCTGAGAGTATTGTTTTATTACTTGTGTCGCCATTAATAAATACATCCAGTATTAGGCGGTTACCTTCTGCAGTACCGGCGAGGGTTGCAGTCGCTTGCTCGAACGCTATCATTTCTTTATCTGAAGTTGATCCTGATCCTTCGGCTCTCATTCGTGGCACAATAAACTTAGCCATTGCCTGGAAGAATTCTTGCTGCGGAACATTTGAATCATAAAGGAAACCTAAATCAGTCGCCCATTGCTTCATTGGTAACATAGCCTCTTGCATTTTACCGGTTTCAAAATCTGGGTTATTAAGCATACTACGCATAACTTTGGCACGATTCATTACAGGTTTATTTTGATTGATTAAAGTCCTAAAATCTTTAACTCTTCCCATATCCAAATCAAGAAATGCCAATCTTTGTTTTTCTTCAAAATTTTGTTCTCTCTGATCTATGTTTACAGCACTTGGTGAAATACTTTGGATAAACGCACCATAAGATTCAATACCAGAATCTATCATTTCTTGATCTGCTGGTGTAATAACATTATCGTCTGGTGTTGGGTCTTGGTTAAGCATCCCATAAGTCATTAAGTTAGATGGTATTGCTTGAGGTGTTCTAGTATAAGGCGCTGCAACTATTTGTTGCTGTACGCTTAATGGAAGAGTGTTAAAACCAGATCGTTGATCTGGTGGTAGAGCTTGACCGTAAGTAGACATTGCTTCACGCAATCTTTGTTCTTCTTCTTGTGCCCGACGTAATTCCTCAAGTTGCAAATTTTGGATTTGTCGATTCGGAGTTGGCTTTAAAAATAACTGCTCTTGCACTCGATTTAAAAGATTTGACCTAATATTATCCAACACACTCATTATATTAATCCTCTAATGTAACTTTTCTTTAACATTTCTGCCTCGGCTTTTCTCTTGCGCAAGGCCTCTAATTCTTCTGGCGGCATCATTAATTCATTAAGAACGGTGTTATCTTTTATGTACTTTAATGGCGATCCTAAAAACGATGTTAGCGTAGACATTGGATTTAATTGCATTAACATTTTCTGCGGATCAGATAGTAAACCGCCATAACTTGCTGCCGTATTTTTACCTAAATTTTTAATGCTATTAAACATATCAACTCGGTGTAGGTAAGCCACCACCCAGGCTACTAGAGCGTGAGCTTTGCATAACTGGGCTTGGTAATAATCCAGAAACACTGCGTAATACATCTAACATTCTTATTGGGTAATCACGTTGGTCTGCAAATCGTCCAAACTGGTCATCCATAATTCGTTGCCCTTGAGCTTGTTGCAGATCACCTACTCCACTCAATGCTGCGGCGTCACCGAAGCGCATACCGCGCATCGTGCCGCCTAACTCGCCTAACATACCTCCAGCATCTAAACGATTCTGAGAGCCCTGTAAGCCGGCTGCTTGATTTAATTGTTGTGCTCTTAAATCGGCATCCATCCCGGATAGTTGTGCTTGTAGCATCGCTTGCTGGTTTAGTCGCTGTGCATCCATCTGATTACCGATGTCTTGCATCGCTAATCCAGTTGCTTGATTAAAGCCAGTGTTACGCATATCAGCGGCTATACGGCCACCAATATCTAATGCGTTACGCGCATTTTCGGCTTCTTGTATTCCTTGTCTAGTTCCACCAAAAGCATTTGCTGCTTGAGCCGAGGCTGCAATATTTGTATCTTGTATTTGGCGTTGCCTCTCTATATCGCTCATCGCCGCATCAATAGCGCCAGTAGTATAAGGATTCATGTAATTAGCCATATCGGTGTTTCTAAATAAAACGGGATTAACCTGATTTACCGATCCTAGACCCATTGAGGCAACCTGATTCGGTTGATACTGAGATTCATTAAATGCCGTCATAGCTGCTTGATTCACTTCGTTTTGACCGAAGCCTCCTCTGGCAGTATCTACTGTTGCTTGTTGGCCTTGTAATTGAAACGGTGAGAATGGTGCAACTCTTGGTGCCTCGTATGCTTGATACGGTTGTGCTGCAACTTGTTTTCCGGTTTCAAATACATCAAATAAAGCCCCTTTAATTTGGGGATCCATCATTGTATTTGAATCGGAGCTACTTTTACTTAAACTCATTTTCTATTCCTTCCTCTTGGTCCAGAGCGTGATCGCCCTTTTCTTACTTGCGGTATGTTATCGGTTATTAAACCGGGGATTAAACTGGATGTATCTGTTGGTGTATTACCCAATAACGAAGGCAAATCAATTAATGATTCGCCAGGCTCATCTACTGGTTTAAAAAACATTGTGTAATCACCAAACATACTTTCTTGGCCATCTCGTGTATTACCAGTGCCAGGTAATACACCAGTGGCGTAATCAAATTCAATACGATTGCCTTGTGCGTCATACATATTGGAATCTAATTCACTGGAATATGGAATATCTCTAGCGTCCTCATAGGCACCATAGAATCCAGGGCGTTGTCCAGTACCGGAGCTCGCTACTGCTTGCTCGGCTACTGGTGCAATTTCTGCTGCATTTGGCATTGGCGCTTGTGGCTCGAAACTTTTGTAATAATCCATTCCGGGTTGTTGCACCATTAATGGGGAACCATAAAATTGAGAATAGTCCATACCGGTATTAGGCGCGTAAGACGCCTCCGGTAAACCGGTATCTTTGACGGTTGCATCCTCAGATTTTAAACTGCCTAATTTTTCTATCTCACCTTCACTTAATGCCATTACGCTATTTCCTTAAATAAATAGGTCCAAACTGCTTTGTACCCAAATTTCTTTCCGAGACGTTCCCAACCTGGACGTCCAGCAATCGTTATAAAATCGCATTTTGCTTTACTTGCAAAATCCTCAATAGCTGGTCTCATCTTGCCTAACTCATCTAAATTACCAGCCGATAAAAATAAATGCAGCGAACGTTTCTGTGGAAACTTATTTAATTCAGTAATAATAAAACTGTCCTTACCGGGCCAGAAAATCATTGACTGATTACTGATTCCATTAACTACATCTTCGTATGTATGAGTACCAGGATTGTATTTTAATGCCTTCTCTATTAGTTTCTTGTATGGCTTTAAGAACGTCCTTACATCACTCATACTGTACTCGCTGACAGCGTACCGCTGTCGCTTACTTTCACTTCATATCTCGTGCCGTTCGGACTCTTGATGATCAGTTTTGCTGCTCCTACTTCTATGTCTTGATCTCGCTTATGATTTTGCACATCAGCGAGTTCAATTGTTAAATTCTTTTGTCGTTCATTTTGTGCGTCGTATTGCTCTGCAACATTAGGCAACCTCATCTTCTCGATCCTTGGGCGACATCTAACCTCATCGTTCCAACACGCCAATCAGCGCCTATATTGCCCTCTACACGCATCTCTACCTGACGCCCAGTAAAACGTACTGATGTCGGGTTAGCCATTGTGTATGGGCCATGTGTTGACTCAGAGGCATTCGGATACAATCGCGTTTTAAATTTAGCAACTACATCGCCTTGTGTTTTCTCATCCGGGATTAATGATTTAGCAACCATTAATCTATCACCGGCACCAATCTCTATTGGACCACTCTCTGCAAATACAGTGGCCGAGTCATAATCAAAACCAACCTCATGTTCATATATCTTGCTATCAGTACCGACCATGTTCGGGTAAATAAATACCCCGGCGTCTGTTCCGGCTGTTCTGGCTAATGAGCCGATTGACCAATGATTCTCTCGATAGTTGTATGAAACGTATCGATTGTTTTCTGTTGAATTCGATGATGGATAAAACCACCATATCTCCTGATGTCCAGAGTTCTTAACTGCATACACTTTTGAGCGTTGTGCAGTATTGATATCACTAAATACATAATCACCGACATCACTCGGTAATGATCTCACTGAGCCGTCGTATAAAAAGAATGAGTTTTTACCCATCCAATATGCCGCTGTGTCTGTGGTAGCGGCAGCATTGGCTGACGCAATACCACATCCATCACCGACTTTACTAATACCATAAACGTACGGCGGTCCTTGATACGTTGCTGCATGGCAATCAATATCTGTAAATAGAAGTGTCTGCCCTCTTGTACTGATTGCCGTAATTAGATTCCCGGCTGTTTGTAACACTAATGAACCAGCTTGATTGGTTGCCGCTGCAGACCAGGTATTGTTATCTTCTTGATCCGACCATTGCACTTTGTTACCGACACCGCCCGCTCCTAATGCAAATACAAATCGCTCATCAGTAACGAATATTGCTGTGTTACTTGTCGGTGCATTACTTAATACTGCGGCAACTGCTCCGGTGTTTAATTGCCATTCATATATCTTGCCATCGGCGTTTGAGCAAGCTAATAAATACTGGCCCCAAGGGTGCAATGACCAGGTAGTTGCTGGTGTGTAAGTTCCTGAGTCTGGTCTTGGTGTACCAAACTCATTATCGCCGTATGTCAATGCATTCCAGCCTAAGTTTTGTACGGCATCTGCATTACCAGTAGTAAAACTACTTGGTGTGATGTCGGTAATCACATTTGAGTCATTAACAAAATATAATTTTGATTCTGTGCCAGCGGCAGTCTGTCTGCCACCGGCATTATTAGTCCAAGTCAATAACGCACGACATACACCAGTAAATGCCGAGGTAGTACGTTCTCGCCAACCATTAACCGGTTGCATACCGCCTTCATACCATCTTACTAAATTACTGTCATTCCAACGGCCTGAGTTTTGTAGGTCTGTGCCGTTCTTAAATACGCCAGGTGGTATTGTCAATGGTACTAATGGCATACTCGATACTCTCCTGTCTCGATCATCTCACATAACTCGTCAGCACGATCGCCTACTTGCTTGGCCCAACGGCTGTCATAGAAATGCATAGATGCCGCTTTATAATCTTCTATCTCCATGGCATTTAAGGCGTTCTTAAAATTCAATAGTTTAGTCATACCTAAGTTAAAACAAATATCAATTATGGCGTCACGTCTTACTTCGTCTAATTCTAAGAACCAAGGAAATGATGCAGATAACTCATCAATAACCCGATGGACGTCATTAACTAAAAGCATACTTATCTCGTCATCGGATAATCCTAACCCGCCAGCGCCAATCGCTCTGCCTATCCCGATTGTTTCCATTCCAACCGAACATTTATAAACGTGACTTCTCACCCCTTCGTGCCGGGTGATCATTTTTATTAACTTTTCCATAACTTCCTATCTATCGTCATTCTTTTGTGAGGCACCAAAATAAAAACTAATTACAGCACTTGCTAGACCGCCAAGGTATCCTAGGATCAAATTAATCAATGCCTCATCATTTGCTTCGGGCGGTTGGATTGAAACTAAAAATATATAACCCATGAATCCACCTAAAGTAGCAATACCCATAATTCGGGTAGTCCAGTCTTTAGAAAAAGTATTTCTGGCGTGTTGTACGCTTTGCACCTCAAGACTAAAAACATCAACCTGTAACTTTTCCATTTGAATCTCAAAATCAGCCTCGACTTTTTTGACTTCGAGTAACTGCTCTGGGGTTGCTGCGGATACAGCTTTCTCGATTGCCTTGGGCGTGCTTTCACAACCGAGCACCTCTGCAATCATAGTAGCTGCGGTGCCACCCATAGGGCCGGCTAATGCCGATCCTAATGTCGGTGCAATACTGCCAATAAGATTTTTTATATTAGAAAATTTCATATTTCTTGATTAGTTCCTTAATGGTTTCTGTTTCATAAATACGAATTAATGTCCATACAATAGTTAGTGCTGCTGCCAGTGGTGGCAGCCAGCCTAACACTGACCCGGTAGTAGCTGAGACGGCTACAACGTCAATGGCTATTTTAGTCTCTTGATCCATCACTCTTCTCAATAATTTGTGGCTTCTCAACCGAATCAATTAAAAGATTAGTGAAGGTGCTCATTGCTACCTCGCGTTGGCCAAGTTGCATTTTGATGGCATTGACCTGGGTTTCTAAATCACGAATCTGCATAATTAGATACTTTTGATTTTCCGATAAATCTTGCTCTGGAATTTCTTGTCCATTAATTGAAACTACATTGCTCTTCTGATCCATGTGATCTCCTTACGAAATTGTTTTCTGTACTGATGTCGGTGTTATTTTTTCAGCTATTTGAGCATCTAAACTTGCTTTTAATTCTGTAACTTTATCTGCACCTAACGCTGCTTCAACCCAGCTTTGTACGTTTGCTTTTGAGACACTAGCAAAGGCTGTAAAACTTGATAGGTCAGAAGTATCTAAACTTTGAGAGCCGTAACTTGTAGCAGTTTGATAAGCACCTCTTGAGTCTTTGTTAGTATCATCAGTACCTGTTAGTCTCCAATGTACGTTATGAATTACATCTGCTTTACTGTCTTTTGTTGGGTATGTATCGACAGTTGAAACATCCCATGTGTATGCTATTGCCATTCTATGCGTCCTCTAATGTTTTAACTTTTGTTTCTAGTGTTTCAATTCTGGTCATAGCTTCTTGTAAGGCTTTAATAGCTTTCATATAAAGTACAGAGTATTTAACCTCTTTAACTTTTTGATCTTTTAAATCTGAGTTATATGCTATTTGATATTCGTCAGCATCTTTTTCTTGAACAAGACCATTCATTCCAGACGCTTCTAATTCTTGAGATACGACACCTATTTTGAAACCATCGTCAGGTTGCATACCTAATTTAAACTTACGAACCTTAACTGCTTTTATATCATTCCATTGTGATGAAGCATCTGCTATATCTGTTTTAAGACGTTGATCTGATATTGATCCATAAGAGTTATTTGTGTTTGTTACGTTTCCATCTTGAGCAACAATAAATTTATTAGCTACACCACTAATCTGCGCCTTGTAAAAGAAAAAAGAACCGCCATTTTGCGAACAAGCAGAATTTATAATCGTCTGACCAAAACCTGAGTTGTTCTGATGGTCTGCTACAAAAACTGGTTCGTTCGTTGCATTAGCTACATGAAGTCTTGTTGTTGGATTTGTAGTTCCTACGCCCACGTTTCCACCAGAGGTCAGACGCATCTTTTCCGCAGCACCATAACCAATCAATAAGTTATTTTGATACCTAATACAATAATCAGTATTTCCACCCGCAGACAAAAGTTGATTAGCACTACCCATATAACCTATTAATGCGCCTTGATGACCTAATGAATATTGAATATAGCCACCATTTGTAGCTGTGCTTTGAACCGTCATGGGGTGATTAGTTGCATTGGTAATTTGTACTTGCCCACCTACTGACATATCAAGAGTAAGTGGTGTAACAATGGAGCCACCATCATTACCTTCAAATTTTAAATCTTTATCTTGAACGACAGACCTTATTTTGAAATCATTTGATGAGTTAATAAATTGACCAATGTCTGTGCCACCATCAGCAAATTTCAAATCTCCGCCATCTGCATCTAAAGTAATATCTCCCGCAACATCAATCGTTAAATCACCACTTGATAGGTCTATTTCTGTGCCATCAATAGTTATATTGTCTACTGAAACTCCAGCATTTGCTGTAACAGCGCCGCTTGCTGTCAATGCAGCCACTTTAGTAGTTCCAGCAAGGTTAGTATCAGTTAATAGATCATAAACGACGGCACCAGACCCGGCACCATCTGTTGCAATCATTTTTACTTCGCCGGCAGCCACCGCGACATTCGCACCAGAGCCTTGAGTAAACGTTAAAGTATAAGAGGTAGCATTCTCAATCATCCATACTTTACTAACGGTGTTCGGTGCCAGGGTAACTGTGCAAGCCTGACCACCGCCAGTACATTTTAAATAAAACGATCGAGCCTCATCTGAGGTGCCATCGGCCATTGTAATTGTGTGTGTTGAGGCATCTGCTATGGCCTCAGAGCCATAGCTAAATGCCTCTGCTATTTGCTCTAATGAGGAATTTAATTTCGTTCCCCATGCTCCAGAGTTTTCTCCGGTTGCCTGTTCTTCTAGTCTTAAATCGTTAACGTATGTACTTGCCATGTTATTTAGCCTCTTATGCTACTTTTTTCCAATCTGTTGATGCGCTGGTTTGCCCAGTCCATGTATTTGATGCTGATCCTGAGTCTGTCCAGGTTGTTGATGCTGGTGTCGCTTGGCCCCATACCAGAACTGTGCCAATTTCTCCTGTACCGGATACGCCAGTCGGGTAACAGTACGCATTACCGACGACCGAAGATATTGAGCCAATTGCACTAGTGCCAGATACGCCTGTCGTTTCAACAGTATTATCGGTTCTTGTTGTAACCGCTCCGATTGCGGATGTGCTTGCAATGCCAGTCGGCGTGATACTGGCTGCGCCAGTCTCGGTTGTATCGCCAATCGACCCAGTACCCGATACGCCTGTAAGCGAGACATTTGAGGCTGCCGAAACACTTAACGATCCAACTGCTGACGTTCCAGCGACGCCAGATAATGTAATGCTTGCTGCCCCGGTAACACTGAGACTGCCGATAGCAGAAGTCGCCGCAATACCGCTGACACTGACGCCAGCACCGGCTGCAACTGTAACAGATCCAATCGCGCTAGTGCCTGAGACACCAGTGACGGATATTGATGCAGCACCACTGACTGTGAGTGAGCCAATACCCGAAGTAGCACTGGTCGTAACCGAGGCATCCTGTCCGAAAGAACCTGATCCAAATGCCTGTGCGCTACTGTTCCAACCATTAAATGCTACCTTTACGTCGGCCATATTAGGCTATGCGAATTATCGCGTTACTCGCATCGGCGGCGGGGAACGAAATTACAAAATCTCCCGCCGTTGAAGTCTTATCGGCTCCAAACGCTAAAATTGCAACCGCCGGATCACCTGATGCTGACTCATTAAAAATCATTGCGCCATTCGCTGTTATGGTTGCGCTTGACCATGTTGTATCGGCAAAATCACATACCGCCGTCGTTGAAGATGCTACTGGCGTTACTGATGTCAGTGTGTTGCCTTTAGCAGTATAGTTAGTACCAGAAACTTCGTTACTGGTAGTGTATGCCGTCGTCGCCGCACCCAATGAAGCGCTGGATGTATACAATGCCATTTTGAATGTATCGCCGGATGATGCTGTGAAGTTATGAACGCCTTTAAGTATCTCAACTTTAAATGATGTAGGTAATGCCGTCGTGATTGCCATGTTTAAATTTTCCTCAATATGTCAGCCATATCTTTATGGCCTTGTGATTCTAGTAAATGTGCCAGGGTAAGCCGGTCACTCTTGATTGCTTGATCCAATGTCGATCTAATGATCATCCGGATTCTTTCTCTTCCGGCTTCTGCTTGCTGACGCAACACTGGATCAGCAGTCGCGCTTATACTGATGATTTTATTGACGGCGAGACTGGCTAACTCTTCTGTATTTAACCCACGATTGTGAGTAGTAGTAACAGAAAAGTCGCCGATACTACTGTTGCCTAGGTTCATCATTGCAGTGGTTGAAAAGCCATCCGCATTGACACTTGGCCACGACTACGTTCATCAGAAACGTTCATATCTTCGACCATTTTTTGATAAACACTAGCCCAAACGACCAGGCGCTCATCATCTTTTAAATACGGTGCGCTCTGCATAAGAGCACCGTATAGGTAAATATCAGGTGATAGTGTTAGTAACCAATTCGATGTATTACTGTCACTTAAGGGTGTTATTTTTGCGTAATACACAACCTCGGCTGTATAACTATCATCAGGAGCCGGATACACTTCGTATTCGGTACCGACCATTGAAAAATATTTGGGTCTGCCACTCGCACTGCTTTTTGAGCGGTGCTCGTTAATGCCTTCCTCAGTCACATACTCAAGTGGCTGTATGGGATCGGTTTGTAAATGCAATTGTACTGTCTGCAACCAATCGCCCGGCGTTGCTGAATACCGAGAGCTTAGAGTCGCTGTCGCACGTTCCACCATTTCTCGATGACGAATGCTGCGATTAAACTGTGCCTCGGCTAATGTTATAAAATCCGGTATCACGCTAGTCAGATCGTCTCTGTTGAGCCAATCTGCTACGCTTGATTTCAATTCTGAATATGTCGTGATCGCCATTTAAGCTCTACCGCCTCTGGTACGGAAATATCTATTATCGGGATCATTCAGCCATTTCTTCATGGCAATAGGATCATCAACAATACCCTTCTTTTTTAATTCGTAATAAATCGATAATGGGATACTGGCTACTTTAGACCAATCACCGTACTTGGCGTGTTTATCGACCATGTTTAACTGACGTCGATTACTTTCAATAATCGATGTCACGTCCTGAGTTTGCTCGATAACGATACTATCGTCAGACTCACGCCCGGTATTGGCATCTTCATAAATAAAATTTGTTTTAATACCTGTTGCATTATCAACATCTAATACACGACGGTCAGACATACAAACTCCATATATACGAAAAATCACCTAATATTTTACCATAAGGTGACTTAAAGGTTGACAAGAAAAACAAAAGATCAGGAGGGCGATGCCGGAATGATGGTGTGGCCACCCTCCTTCACTTTTATGTACTAACTACTAACTACGATGTAGATAAGTCGTAAATTGCTCCGCAGCCCTTTTCGTTATCCACTTGCAATCCAGCTTCAACCAATGTCATGCTCTTAGAAGCATCACCAGTTTTCGCGAGATCAACTACTTGCATTGGACGTAGTGTTGCAACTGATAAAAGATCAGTATCCAATACATAAGCATCTCTGCTTCTGCTGAAACGGTTAGGTACAATGTTAATGCTTCCAAAATCTGAAACATAAACATCTGCCGCACCGATGATAGTCGTAGGACCGTCACCAGCTTGGTAACGCTGTGCTGCAATACCCGCGAAACCTGATATTACAGTTTTAACGTGAGCACCAACCATAATCATTGATGGCGAACCACCGCTAGTCCAAGTTGATTGCATAACAGTTTTCAATAGTGTCTCTGTTATTGCACGTTGCGTACCGTCCGTTCTAGCTGCCCCACTACCAGATCCAGCGCCATTAGAACCGGCTGAAACGTTAGTGGAAATCCAGGTGTTCAAACTACCTGTCTCTCTGGCAGCCGAAGTCGAGCCGGCGGCTTTAGCGTTATTCACGCCACAAAGGTTAAACTCAAGGTCACGCTTGAGTTCATTTCCAGTTTTAGTGATTTGGTAGGCTTTTTCTGATTTTCTTCCAGCCTCGTTAATCACTTCTAAGTTGTCAGCGAGAATGAAATCTTTACGCATGATCTGCGTATAGTTTCCTTCTCTAACTGTTGGTACTACAGCAGTGTATGACGCTAGGTTATCACCATCGATCTGCGCATTTGCTGCTGCCGTTGCGAGTGCATCGGTCTGCCACTCGAAGTAAGTGTTTCTTACTGATTTTTTACCGATATTACTTACAAAGGGAGTTTCTTGGGGACTAATATTAAATATTACATCTGCCAATTCTTCTCTAATTCCTATGGATGAATATCGAGTAAAGGTATTACTTATAATAGACATTTCTATTTACCTCTTACATTAATGATTCAACTAAATTAGTCGCGTCTTGAATGCGACCGCTATTTTTAAACTGTTTCCGAGCAGACTTTTGTTTGCGAGTTACTGGCTTGGTGATTGCGGATTTTGAGCCGGCCCTGACTGTTTTCCCAGCGGGTTTCTTTTGAGCCTTTTTCGTCCTCTTCACGCCTTTATCATATAGGTACGCTTTCCTAAGTAGGTTGACATGAGTCGCACGAATTAACGATGATAATTCATCTTCGCTTAACCCTTGATCTACCAGGTACGAACGTAATGCTGTTCGTTCTTTATCACGCACTTTGTCATCTTTCCATGACGGTATAAATTCAACCAACCTCTCTGATTCAGCGGCGATAATATTACGAATCTGTGTCTCTTGCTCTTTAGCTTGTGTTTGCGACAACCGTTGCTGTTCAGCTTCAATAGCTTTCAGTTTTTGGTCTTTCGCCTCTTTATTTTGACGATAGATTCTTTCTACTCGCGTCGCCTCAATAGGATCTTTTGCATATAAGTCATCCCAGTTTGGCTCTGGATCATTACTCTCAACCGAGAGTTGTTGTTGTAACGCACCTAATAACTGTGCGTACTGTGCTCGTTCAGTTTTAATTGCCTCTGACTCGGCCTCAAACGTTTTCTGTTCTTCGGCAAGTTTTTGGCTTTTGCGGGTATACGACGATTGACGTGAGTATCCGTTTAAGAGTTCGTCCAGGCTTACCTCAACTTCTTCACCATCAACTTTGACGGCGTAAGACTGAGGTGCCTCTTCTTCCTCTTCTTCTATTAGTTCATCATCATCCTCATCGATAGATTCTTCCTCGTCGAATTCCTCATCTTCGGTTGATTCTTCAAGTAATCCCTCATCTATCTCATCAGAGATTTCGTCTAGTGACTCTACCTCTGATTCGGTTTGTTGAGCTTCTTCTTCTGCCGGGTTCTCTTCCGAGGCGGCTCCGAGTTGCTCGATTAAATTTGTTGCTTCGTGTAAATTAATGGGGCCAGAAACTTTCTCCTGAGTGTCCATAGTTTATTTCCTTTTCTGATGTTTTAAGAATTGAGAGTTGTCAGACATTGCTCTCATACGTTTAAAAAATCTTTCTGCTCCTTTGAGCTCATTCCAGAGTTGCTCTCGCTGCTCTGGTTTATTTGCTTTTAACCATTCGTTAAATAATTCGTCTTGTACGGCTGCCGTTAAATCTTTCCAGACATCATCGTCCATGATCTGCTGGGCACGAGACCCAACATTCATATCATTGTCCATTCACGACACCGATGTTATTGCGGTTGCGGATCACTTCACGATCTCGATCACCCAAGGCACGAATCTCTGCCGTATCGACTTGGGCACCATAACGTGCTGCTATCTCTGCCGCTTTTAGTATTTGTTCTGCTTCATCCTTGTCACGCATACGGTCATCGTTACGCATCATCTTCTCGCGTTCCAATTCGAGTTCCGCTGCTTTCTTCTGAATATCCGCTTGTATTGATTGCATCTGTACCTGGATCAATTGCTCATTAATATCTGGCTCTGGCGGTTGCTCTGGTGGTGGCTGATATTGTGCCGGGTCCGACCAGTAGGCATTGACGTCCTTCATCCCGGAAAGTTCGGTCATGCGTGACAGCGTATTGTAGTATTGCTGTATATTCACTAATGGATTATCTGGCCCAAGCGTTTGCAGTATTTGCTCTTGCTTACCGGCGATCTGTGCAAGTACGGCGGCTCTCTCTTCTTCGGTGCCTTTGCCTAATGCGACTGTCACGACAACATCCATATTGGCATTCCAAACTCTAGGGTCCATCGGTACAAACTCGTTACGCAATCGGATCATGCGCTCACGATCTTGGTACTGTGTAATTAATTTTAAGATACCGCGGTACAAATCTTTCATACCAGTCTCAGCAAAGAGTCGGGCAATAAGCTCGATTCTTTGATGTGCTGCCTGGATTGTTTGATTCACGGCTTGCTTGGTTGAGCTTTGCAATGCCGATGGATCTAATCCTTCTGCTGCTTTAGAAACACCAGTACGGTTTTCTCGTATCTGGTCATAGTAATCCAACATTGGAAAACACTCTTTACCAACAAACGGCATATTGAATGGCACTACTGCACCAGGTTGACGCATACGAATAATGCCACCTACCTCGGTGTTTAACACATCATCTAGTGATGCTTGCCCTTCAACAACACCGACCCTGGGGTGCGTACTCAATGCCAGCGAGTCTAACGACGAACGCAATACTGAGGATTTAATCTTTTGCACGTCCATCACGACATCGGCAATACTTAAACCAAAAAATGTGTGTGGCTCCGGGTCAGGCTGGAAGCAACAGAACGGTATGTACTCGCATGGCTCGTTACGATAAATTTCATACGAGTCACCAATGCTGCAGACTCTTCTGAGTTCTGCAACATTGTCGCCATCAACATCAGCATGAATGTAAGACTCAACGTATAAAGCACGACGCATTGTTGGATCATCGTGGTCGCTAGACGTTTGTTGTAATAGTGGATTTCGAGTGGTGGTTTCTACATTAAACTCAAACGTATCTTCGGCCGTTGCGTGCTTTTCAATCTCATCGTAATCGTATCCCATCTCAACAAGTTCGCTGAGAGTTAAATAACGACGATGCGCTATCAGGTCTGCATCCGTTAAAGATTTTGCATTTCTTGATACCAGTATCTCTTCTGGCGGTACTGACTCAATCTTAACTCTGCCTTTTGGAGTGCGGCGAGTGACTTTAACCGTATGCAATGTTATGGGTTGGCCGGTTTGTGGATCAACATTTTTTGATGATGCCTCACTTTTCTGCATAATGAATTCGACATCATTATCGCTTGACAATACCGCCAAGGCATTATCGTCTAAATCAGTTAAGGTGTATGTATGTACTTCTTCGTTATCGTCCCAATAGTATTTCAAGAAACCGCATTTCTTAACCAGGGCATCTTTAAACACTGAGTACAACGTATTAAAGAAATCAGGATTATCCACCATGCAGATATGATTGATGTAGTCATTGGCTTGCTTGGCAATGGCAACATCATTCTGCTCCATAGGTGCAAACTCAACAACCTTCTCACCACCATAAAAGATTCGCATTAATGATGGCAGCATCGTTTGTACGGTATCTCGCACATCCATCGATATTGCGGTGGAGCGCCCTTCTTCCTCATTACCAAAATCATCGCCTAAGTAATAGGATTCTGCTTTGGCTCTCTGTGGGGATATGGTGTTATCAATATAGTCAATCGCATCCTCAATCTCTGCGGCGAGGATGTTCTCTAACTCATCATTTGTCATACCAACTTGTGCTTCATCCTCAGTCTGAGGATCGTCAACGTATTCCATTTATTTTTTTTTCCGGTAATTAGGTTTCTTGGATTTTTTTGCTGCTTGCTTTGCTGGCTTAGTGCCGAGGATTTTGTCAATCTTTTCGGCTGCTGCGGTACGTCCGGCTTCGCTGTAGGGATAGGTTGGCAAGATGATTCTCCATATATGAGTTATTCAAGCCTATATTTTATCAGTTTGTCACTTAAAAGTTTACAACCGATACAATATATTTGATAAAATACACTTACTAGACCCCACATCTAGTTTTCCCCTTAAAGTTGGACCCCGCTCCCCTCCGTTCTGGAGGGTGAGCACTTTTATACGATTCCCTGGATGTTTCTTCTTATAGGTGTTTTCCATGAGCTACGGCTTTGAGAGCCATACAAGGCAGTCGCGGCTTGTCCGGCAAAACACAAGCAGACTGCATCTGCCCTATCGGGCGATGCCAGTCCGCGTTTACGCATCTGATCTTTGGATTCAATCTGCATCTTCCCGGAGGATGTAAATTTATAACGAGGTGAGACTAACTCAGCCAGTAACTTATCGTCTTTCGGAATACGGCAATCTCTGGCCTCTAAGAACGCCTTAACCTTAAACCAGAGTTCGGCTCTTAAATTAAAATAGGTACCGGCCATTGAAGGTGACTCAGCGGTATTGATCCCTATCGCTGGTAAACCTAACTCAATCAGGCGATCGCAGACACCGCCACCGACACCAATTGAATCAATCAGTATCTCAACCGGGCGTTCCTTTTCCTCTAATGCATCGTACTCAGCCTTAACGGCACCGGTTAATTGCATGGTATCGAGTCCACGCCAAATCTGTACTGCCCTGATGACCTTACCTTGCCGTTTCGCTAATGCACTTGCGGCACTACCGAATCGGGCGACGTCTAATCCCCAAACCACATTCACGTCCTTATCAATCTCAATCTCACGATGTTGGGCACTCTCAACTAACTCCAATGGGATCGCGGTGTCGTCATCGGCTAATGGAAACTCACCCAGTACACGAACGCGGTAGGCATTAGAATCCTCACCGTAACGCACTTTCATTTCGTCAACGTACTCCTCGGATACCCTGGGTGAATCCACACAAGATACTTTTCTAGTCCACCAGGTATCTGCCATACGGTGATGCGTATCAAAAAAGAAACCACTGGATCGGGTTGGGTTGCCTAACAATATCGTTGAGGCGTGCTCACCGGACATTGATCCCGCTGCCGACTCGAACACACTCTCTGGGATACCAGAGGCTTCATCGGCAACCAACAATACATTATCTGAGTGAACACCTTGGAGTGCCTCTGGCGTCTCAGCGCGAGAGGTACGACAAGAAATAAAAGCCTCAGTGGGCGACGCTTTAAGCATGATACGATCAGCCTTGGCTTCGAGTAAGTCGCGGATTACCGGGGGGAGTTCTGTCATCCAGCGTTTACATTCAGCGAACAATGCATCAAAAAGTTGTGCGGATGTAGGTGCAGTCACAACGATCTTGCATGGGTATCGCGTTATCAGAAACCATAACATCGCCCACGAGGCAGCAGTAGATTTCCCGGTACCATGGCCAGAGCGGACACTGATACGACGTTCGCCTTTAGCGACGGCGTTCAGAAACTCAGATTGCCAAGGGTCGGGGGTTACATTCAAAACGATCTTTACGAAATTCACCGGATTGTTTCGGTATGATCTTAAAAAATTAATAAACGGATTCGTCTCTTCGGTACTCATTTCAATATTTCCTTACTGACTCTGTGTCGGATATTGTCAGAACGATTAATCGCTGACTTTAATTTGGCTGATACGTTTTTTTGCAAATTCACTCGGCGAGAAAATTGACGCCACTGATGCAGTATCTCTGCATCATTGTTTTGCATCATTCTTCTCTCTTAAATAACGAAGGTAACGAATGAGATAATCCTTCTTTATAAACTTCATCACCGTGCCGTCGTCATTGACGCATTGCGGTGATACCCAATAATCCTCTTCCTTAGATATGTTGGCTTGCATTATTGCTCCTCTGATAATGATTGTTCCCATTGGTGTTGTAATTGCATCTCTAGCAATAGATCGCTAGTTTCTGCATCTAATTCTTCGTCGTCCACATCCTCTGGCGTTTGAGGTCCATTGGCGATTCTGCAAGGTAACTCGCTCATTAGGCGACTGCTTTCTGCACAAGGCGTCTAACTGTCTGGTAGCTGCAATCCCAACCGAATCGGTATTCGATCTCTTCGCCTATCTCACGAAATGAGGCACCCTCGTCACGACGCTCTACCATGATGCCTATCGCCTTGTCGCGTAGTTCGTGTTCTCTGAGTACCGCCTTCTTACCGTTGCCTTTAACAAAGAAGCCGAATGGCACTAATCCACCAGCATAACCGCCAATCTTGCGTTTCTCTTTGCGTGCATTGCCGAGGCGCTCTGCTACCTTCATGCGTTCGGTTTCGGCGAATACGGCGAGAATGTTAAGGATTAATTTGGCATGGGTGTTGTTGTCATTACATACATCACCCAGATCCTTAATAATAAGACGAATGCCTAACTGCTTGAGGTGATAGATGTCGTTTAGGCAATGCCTAGTATCGCGTGTAAAGCGATCTAGGTTAGAGACTATGATGATGTCGCCTTCGGCGAATTCGATGTCCTTAATGGACGGACGCATCATGAATTCCATAGCGCCAGTTACGCCCGAATCTTCAAGGTACTTGTCTATTTTTAAATCCTCAGACATGGCTATACCAGAGCATCGTCGACGTTGGGCGTCGAGCGATGTCTCTGTGCTGTCGTTGAGGTAAGAGGTACGAGTATAACCGTATATCATGCGACCTCCTTAGTGTCTGATTTTAGATGCTTAAAAAAAGACCAAGGAGTTCGTATAGTTGCTCCTTCCTTAAGAATATTTTTAACGCTACCTTTTTTGTAATAACCTCTGCCTTCACAGCTTTCAATAGCCTCTTCTAAAGTTATCTCAAACCATTCAGTTTCGCCTACATATTGTTTTAATACTTTCATTACGCCACCTCCAATAGAACCATTGCTTGTTTAACGATGGCTCTCTTACGGTGGTAGTAGAATGGTACTGGAACGACTCGTTCCCAATTATCACGATGAGGCTCTTTCATTAGAAGTTCAACGCCATCTCTCATAAAATAGTAATCTCTGATTTTTGCTATTCTAGTCATTATTCGCTCTCCTTAGAGATTTTAATATCCCATCCAAAAGGCGAGTAAACTGTATGAGTCTCTCCAACTTTTAAGTTTTTAAGATTCTCAATAGTGAATCCCAAATCAGTATCTTCACCATCTTCCTCAATATTCCAATTACCACCAATACCATCATCTACAAATTCTGACATTGTTACTATTCTTGGTTTCGTATCTGAATATTCCTCTTCGTTCCAAGTTACTAAGAATTTAACTTCTGGTTTATTAGTAATTTTTACCTTTTCACCCTTGTTATCAGATTCCATAAAATCTGAACCAAAAGCAAAATCCATTACCTGATCTCGTTCTTCTTTAGAGCATTGATTGATTTTTTTGTTCTTTAAGATTTCAATCATTTGTTCTTCAGTTAGTAGGAGTTTTGCTTTCTTTAAGTAATTAACAGAAGTGCCACCATCGTGGATACCATCTTCAAATAAACTAAACTGAACAGCATTACCCCATTCATCACAATTGAAATGCTCATTGGGTTCATCTAGTTCAATCCAAACATGAGTATTAATTTCTGGATCATTTGCTTTAATACTAAAATTGACTACTGTTCCTTGTTGTTTAGAAATATCAGTTTCATAGTTAGTTACTTGTACAAAAGTATCTTCTGCAAATTCTACTCTATCGCCTATTTTTAATTTTGATACATCCATTTTTGTTCCCCTTAGTTGTTGTTATGTTTTATTTGTTTCTAAATTTTTTAAAACCTTCTTTTTTTGCTACTTCTGGAAAATTTTTCCATACCGTTTTAACTATTTCTTCTTGAATCTTTCCAATATCTTTACTAGATAATTTGCTATCTTTTCTCGCTAAAGCTCGAGCCATAAAAGTTTTATCTAAAATTTCAAGAAGTTCTTTTGCGCTATATGAATTTAATTTTTCTTGGCTTATTGTTTTCAATGTATTCCCCTTAAGTTGTAGTTATGTTTTATTTGTTACAATGTAATTGTAACCTATTAGGTAACATTGTCAACAACTATTTTAAAAAAATTTTTTACTGTGAGAATCTAGTCCATATCCCCCACCCACCCAGGGTCGAAGGGGGGCCCAAAAAATGTTAATAGCTGCCAGAATCCCTGTATCCCTTGGTATTAAAGGCTTACGCAAGGTCTTAATATATAGGTTGTTACATTCTTAAAAGATAGTATGAACCTAAATAGCCCTATAATTAGGTGTTTTATCTATATAAATCAATAACTTACGCTATTTTTTGGCTCTCAAGGCACTTTGCTGGCCTATCTTAGTGCCTAAAAGTTGATTCTGTTTATTATTTTGTAACCTATTAATTACCAAGTATTACTCATCTATTGGCACTCCATTACCATCATAAGACCACTTAACTTTACGATCATACTTAGTCTTATCACGATGCGTTGATGGCTTATGCAACTCATCCATGTTCTTCTTAACTGGATTCCTAAATATCCTGTCGTAACTCTCAGCATACTTCTTAGCATCCGTCGGTCGTCTCTTACTTCCCTTACTCATTTCTTTATCATGAACCTCGGACCACCGTCACCCACGAATACGTCCAAGACGTTCCGCTCTAAATACAACCGAGCATTCTCTTTACTCATGTTCTTCCTCTGCATAACCATTTGCTTTAACAAATCATAATCATAGACATACACTTGCTCACCCTTGGTATCGATGATGCCTAACAGAGCATCATCGTACCCTTCAATCTTCAATAACATCTTCATCACTCTCATCGGTTATCAATGCATCAGGTTGCTGCTCAATCACCGAGATATCTTTCAATGCCTCAAGATGCATATCGTTTAAGTTAATCTGCAATGCCGGTGATTTCTTATCACCCCACTTATCCGGGCTAACACGACTTGCCCACCATTTCCTTGAATCAATCCTGAGCTTCGCCAGGTTCGCTTGCGTTGGATCCATATCGGCATCCGCAATATCCAATATCTCATCGGCCAAGAAATCCGCTGCCTGACGTCTCGCCTCATAGTACCGAGCCTTGCGTCCATCAACTTGCCTTAACCATTTATAAAAACCTCTAGAGCCACAGTTATATTTATCCCATATCTCCTTCAAGGTTGATCCGGTGGTTATGAGTTCAAATACCTTATCCTCACCGACCTCATTCAAGTATCTCACTTGTGCACTTAATATCTTTTGTCCAGCCACGTCATTACCTCTATATTTTCTTATCAATAAACGTTCCCATATCTCTCACAATGGAACGAGCCTCACTCCGGTCACGGTCGCCTAACGGCTCCCATAACCGATCGTCATGGTACTTATCTGTCTTTTCTGTGTATCGCTTAGTTACCGGCTTCTTCTTATCCTCATGATAAAACCGCTCAACTGTCTTCCATCGATGCTGGCAGCTGTCGCGCTTGCACCGCCTTTTGCGTATCACTTCTGTTTTTCTCTTTAAGCTCTCTAACACTTGCGAGTTCGCTTTACACTTCGGGCACCTCATCGCCTGATTACCTCATTCTCAAAATCAATGAGCCAACATAAAAATACTTGTGCCTTTTTGAGTGACTCAACGCCACCCTTATTCTCATACCGATACATGTATTTCATTACCGAGCCTTTCAGATACCCGGCGTATGCCTCGTCAGATAACGAGCTTCTTATAGCATCGATACAATCGACGTCATTCGATCGCTTTTTGGTGTAATGTTCTGGCTCATTCACATCATCTTTAATCTTGAAGTTATCCGGTAGCTTCATAACAACTCTCCTGTATTAATCTGTTTCACCCACCAATGGAATTCCGACTCAGTTAGAGAGCCACGCATCTTGTTCACCGCCGAGCAAACCAAACGAATATTCTTTTTGGTGTACCCTTCATCGTTGTCTACCCGATCGATACTGGCATTCTTTAAATCATTCACGTCGCCATGGTGATTCATAAATAAGTTAGTCACGGCACAACGCCCTTCTTGCCGATGCCAGAGATCCAATACGTCAGCCGATGTAATCTTCCATTTCATTTCTGGATTCAATTTACTTCTCGCGTGTTTCAAGTTCGCCGTCTTTCTCGTGAAGTACGTCTCAATGGTGCATAAGTTTGAGATGCGTTTACTCATGCTCAGTGTCCGGTTCAAATTCAAACGAGTCCTCAAATACCGCCATCACAATCTTTTCGTATATCGGTCGGTACTGCTCTAGTGTCGTCGTCTCGATATTGAGCTTCATCCGTACTTTACGATCTATGTTGTATGCCTTCTGTAATTGTTTTTCGGTATATAGGATCATTAATCTGCCATTGACTGCATGAATGCCTGGTACTGTTTCTCGGCCTCTTCCAGTTCATCCTTATGCTCATCAAAGTTCTTCTTAATCTCGTCGTGCTTCTCATAGAGATTAACGAAATCTTTATAGGGCATGTGACAAGTAATATCGTGCCTATCGACCTCGTTACCGATCACCCATTGAGCCGGTATTAAAATATTCCATTCAGTACGATCAAAGCGGTAAGCCAACATCGGCAGTAGCCGAGTAGGCTTGACCGCCTCGACCACCTGTTCCCACCAATCTAATTGGTATAACCGACCACGCTTATATCGTTTAACTTCGATACCGAACCCTGGTAAGCCTTTTACATCAAAACCCGATTTAGCTGCTTGATCGTAGTTGCGCTGGAATTCATAAGAAGGGAACGAATCAGAGAGAAGTTTGATAAATTCCAGTTCTCCATTGGCTCCTTTACGACGACTCTTAACTCCCATAATTTCTATCCTTTTCCGGTTTTACCGAGATTATTAAAATATTTATTTTCTCTTTGTTACCCTTTGAGGGATTTACAAAATGGCTTTTTACTTTTAAGCTCAAACACGCTTTGATGCGTTTTGTAGCTTAAAAGCCTTATTTAACCCCTTCTGCCTCTTTATCCTTCAAGATTGCCTTCCCAATCTCATGCATTATTTGTGGCACAATTGAATTGCCTAAACACTTCAAGCGGTTCACTCGATGTTCTTTTCTGGTGGTTACTCTGGGTATGTCTGGTTCACTTGCAAAACCTAAATGATCTTCTAAATGCATTGGCTCGGTATACTCTGGATCGGTATAACCCGGTGCATATCCCATTAGCCATTCCACCCAATCAGGATTGAGATGACCTACAACTTTTTCAGTACCAACACCGCCAATAGCTGCGTTAGGTAATTGATCCATCGCTCGGCTTTTCCCATCATTTCTAATTAATGACTCAGTACGATAACCACCTTTCCAATCTCTTGAGGTAGGAGTAGGTAATATTTGCTCTGGATTAAATACAGCAGCAGTTAAATTATTTTGATGTTTGTCTCGCCATTTTTTAGTAGCTTTATTTGAATCTTGTACTGTTGGTGTTGGCCATGTTGCTTCTTCTAACTGTACTTGTCCGGGCAAGCCAACTTGCTTACCGAGTGATTTCCTACGTTTATGATATTCAAGATTGGCTGTGTCAACTTTACCCATTCCAGCAGTTGGTGTTTCCCATAATCTACTTGCCATTTCAGCAGCTAAATGATTTTGTCCTTTTGGATGTAATCTTTCGGCTTCTTTTTTACTGGCATCCATTGATGCTGATTGACTGGATGATGCTATCGGTGTTGGCCATAGTTTTTCTTCTTCCATCTTCTCAACTTGTGCATCTAACCTTGCGCCATACTTAGTGCCAGTTGTATTAGAAACTCGGTAGTATTTACCATCTTCTTCTACAATCGTTCCATGACCACCCTTGTAATCTCTGGTGCTTGGAGTTGGCCAAGTTCTATCTTCTTCATAGCCAACAGCATCTTTTAGTTTGACTCCGAATCTGACACCTTTTTTATTGACTCTGGAATATGAGTCATTTTTCTTTTCAACATTCTTAACAACACCACCCTCAGTATCGGATACTCTTGGAGTTGGCCACATTTCTGGTTTCTCTCTCATATCCCAACATGGCGGTGAGTTATGTTCAGAACAATATTGCACTTGTTCATCTAAGCTGCCTGGTGGTACAGTTTTCCTTCCACTAGCATTTCTTTTTTCTTTTCTTCGCTGCATTGATTGAGATGACCTTTTACTCAAACCCATGGCAGTTGGAGTTACAAAAGTATCACTCTTGGATTTTTTTCCCGATGATCCAGACTCGATCCCTTCGGTGGGGAGCTTTTGTGGATAAAGCTGGAATAATAAACGCCGCCGTAGCGTAGCCTTCGGCTTCCAAGTCATTTGATACGAGGTCGGCCCCTCCCAGGGTGACGAAACCATTAACGTTTTCGACAACAACATAAGTGGGTCTTTTGCCTTTAATAATTTCAAACATTGACGGCCAGAGGTGCCTGTCATCTTCCGTGCCTTTTTGTTTACCGGCGGCACTCCAACTTTGACATGGCACTCCCCCACAGATGAGGTCATGGTCGGGAATAGATCGGATTGTTTCGTCATTTTTACTTAACTCCTTTAAATCTTTGAAAATAGGTACATCAGGAAAATTCTTTTTTAAAATTGTTTGACAATACTCATCAAACTCACAGAAACCGACAGTTTTATAGCCACCGGTGGAGTGCAGCCCAAGGCTGAACCCACCGATGCCAGAGCAAATATCAAATACTCTTATCATTGATACCCTCTCCTCACCTTCGGCTTTAATCGATACTCGGTATTCTGCCCAGTACCTTGATGCTCAATATGTTTATGATTCACGACCGTCAATCTAATCTCTCTGGCAATCGCACCATCCACCTCTAAGCCAAGGCGATGACATTGCTCCGCAATTAAACTGTTCACGTCGTATGCACTGACCCAATCTCTATGAGCCATGCTCTTCATAATCTCTGGTAGCATTTGTGGATGCTCGACAGCATCTACAAAGTTCTCTAACCGCATTGAATCTGGATTTAATTTAACCAGGCGTTCTTCTGGCCAAGGTCCGTTCCTAGTTAAGAAACTTAAATTAATGGCACTGGTATTAGCTGCGGTCATTAAAATACCTGAGTCCATCCACCCGGTGAGTGATGATGCTCCACGAGCACCATCAAATCCGTCTTGGGTAGTGGCGCCTTTTCTGGTGTGATGTACTAGAAACACACAAGGTGGTGCGTCCATTCCTAATGTCTCACTGGCAAATAGCTCATTGAGTTTCTTAAAGAAAACAGCAACTTCGGCGTTAGAGTTCTCATCACCTACAAAGTAGTTAGCTAATGGATCGATACAAACGATAGAGGGCTGTATTCGTTTTATTAATGCTTTAAGACGATTGAAGTTAGAGGCTAAATCAAGATCGCCTCTCTCAGTCCAAAAGAAATTCTCTCTGATGAGTTCCTTTTCATCATCATTGAATGACTCAAATAATGGGCGTAACCGAGAGCCAACATAGGCACCTCGAATCTCTGCCTGTAACCACAATGTCTTATGTGGCTTATCCCATTTCATATCTAACCACTTGCCGCCAACTGCGGCTGTGGTTAGTGCCTCTAATACCAATTGTGATTTACCGATCTTCGGAGCACCGACTACAAATACCCTAAACCCGGCGGCGATGAATCCCTCACCTAAAAACTCTGGTGGTTTACGATGTTCTAAATCAAATGCGTCATCTATTCTTAATACTTCGATTGGGCGATCATCAATAGGTGGAGTCCAGCCTTTCAGTCTGGCGCCTTTTATCATCACCCGGATTTCTTCTCTGGTTTGTGAATGTGAGTAACCGGCTTGAGTTAATTTCTCACACTCCCTTAATATTGTGTCGTCACCGAGTCCTCTGGCAACGCAACTGCCAACCCAACGTAGTGCGTTATCATGCCAACTCTCATCACTTAAGATATTAGTGACTTTATTCTTGCCGCGACGCCTTTCAATTTTCTCTATATGTTGTGGCTCTAGCTCCGGCAATTCTCTGAAATTAAAAAAGTCCTCAGTTGGGTCTTGCCAATTCCATTCGTAACCTGGTCCAGAGAAGATGACATAACCGCCCTTATTCCTTAGATCGATTCCAGAGCCAGCACTGACGGTAGTATTCTCTGGCATTTTTGAGTACATCCAATGTTGCCCACCAGATTTTGTGGTGGCTTTTAAAGGAGTCCAAGGTAGATTCTCTTTAGCCCAGGGTATCAGCGAATCGTCTTGATAAGTATCAAGGTCAACGACGCCAAAAGATTTTGGACCGGTAATAGCACCCCACATACAATCCGGGTGCTGCTTTATCCATTTCTCAATGTCTTGTTCGGTTGGTTTGTTCTCTTGATAATGCTTCCAAGGCACGAGTGGCCTCTTATCTTTACCGCAAGGAATGACATGGACATCAAGCTCACGAGATAACTCAAGGATGGCGTCTTGGACGTCCTCTTGAGTTGTCGGTTTGTCTAGTAGCATCAATCCCATAGATCAGGTCTCAACTCTGATCTCGGTATTCCTGTAATTTGCTCTACCTCAATCGCCCTCAATGGCGGTATGCCATTCTTTCTTTTCTTCCATGAATAAATTGATTTCGGTGAAATGCCGATCTTTTTCGCTAGATCGTACACTTTAATTTCTTTCCAAATGTTTTCTGGTGTCACATTAATCCCCTGTTTTCATTTTTTAATGAAGATAACAGATGATTAAATTATGTCAATCTTTAGGTAACAAGTTTACCAAGATTTATTTTTTACAGGGCGTAGAAAAATATTTGGTATTTATAATATAAATAATTATTAATAATATGTATATTGCAAAGTATTGTATTTTAGTTTAGTGTGTTACCCGATAGGTAACATTTTAATTTTAACTAAGGAGGAGAGTAAAGTGACGAAAATGCGCCATAAACACGCGATTGCAAAACGC
>Ga0208767_1000471_pt1 | contig 33204 bp, 51 predicted proteins | sample VirMetDEL_Mar_21_FD_184514 | JGI IMG/M metagenome (GOLD analysis project Ga0208767, IMG submission 184514) | Aqueous microbial communities from the Delaware River and Bay under freshwater to marine salinity gradient to study organic matter... | ecosystem: Environmental > Aquatic > Marine >... | reverse complement strand
CGCACGCAGAGATTTTATCTGGCTGTTTGAAAACGGATTGAATTCCGCACGGTCGATCGCGGGGCTCGCAAGCCCATGAAATCGCATTAGAACAATCGAAGGAAACACCATGGCACGCGGCGGTTTCAGGCCGGGCGCTGGCCGTCCACGCAAGGCTAAGCCGGGCGAGGCCGCGCCTGCTCCTGTGGAGAATGCGAAGGCTGCGGCAAAGGCGGCGAACATGACGCCGCTCGAATACATGATGAAGGTCATGAACGACGCGGAGACGGATAAGGACCGCCGGGACAAGATGGCGATTGCCGCGGCTCCGTATGTCCATGCGAAGCAGGCCGATGCTGCCGGCGGCAAGAAGGACCAGCGCCAGAAGGGTGCTGAGAGCGTCGCCGGCAAGTTCAGCGCGCGTCAGCCGCCTCGTCTCGTGGCCGACAACACGAAATGACCGCATGGTCGACGGCCTGTCCGGATTGGGAGCGCCGCATCACGGCGGGCGAGGGGCTGATCCCGTTCGCGCCGCTGTTTGCCAGCGAGGCTGAATACGCGCTTACGGTCTTCAAGTCGCTGAAGGTCGTGGATCTTCCAGGCAAGCCGACATTCGGCGAGGTCTGCGACCAGTGGGTGTTCGATTACGTCGCCGCGATCTTCGGGGCGAACAACCCGGAGACGGGCGAGCAACTGATCAGCGAGTTCTTCCTGCTGATCTCGAAGAAGAACACCAAGTCGACGATCGCCGCGGGCATCATGCTGACGGCGCTGATCATCAACTGGCGCGAGGATGAGGAACTGCTGATCCTGGCGCCGACAATCGAGGTCGCGCAGAACAGCTATAAGCCCGCCGCCTCGATGGTGCGCAACGATCCTGAGCTTGAGGAACTGTTCCACGTTCAGGATCATCTGCGGACGATCACGCATCGGGTGACGAAGGCCGCGATGAAGGTTGTCGCGGCGGATACGGACACGGTGTCGGGCAAGAAGTCCGGCCGGGTGCTGATCGACGAGCTTTGGGTCTTCGGCAAGCGCCCGCATGCGGACACGATGCTGCAGGAAGCGACCGGCGGTCTGGTGTCGCGGCCCGAGGGCTTCATCATCTACCTGTCGACGCAGAGCGATGAGCCGCCGGCAGGGGTGTTCAAGGACAAGCTCGACTATGCCCGCAAGGTGCGGGACGGCCAGATTGAGGACAATCGGTTCCTGCCGGTGATCTACGAGTTCCCGGAGAAGATGATCGAAGCCGAGGCGTATCTGGACCCGGCGAACTTCTACATCACCAACCCGAACCTTGGGCGCTCTGTTCGCCTCGACTGGCTCAAGCGCGAGTTTGCGAAGGCCAAAGAGGGCGGCAAGGGCACACAGACATTTTTTGCCAAGCACCTGAACGTCGAGATCGGCATGAACCTGCGGGCAAACCGCTGGGCCGGCGCCGACTTCTGGTCATCGCGAGCAGATCCCGCGCTTTCCCTCGACGTTCTGCTGGAGCAGTCGGAAGTCGCGGTGATCGGCATCGACGGTGGCGGCTTGGATGATTTGTTCGGCCTATCGATCGTAGGCCGGCACCGCACGACGCGGGACTGGCTCTGCTGGTCGCATGCGTGGTGCCACAAGGGCGTGCTGGAGCGGCGCAAGTCGATCGCGTCCAAGCTGCAGGACTTCGAGCGAAACGGGGAACTGACCATCGTTGATGACGAACTGGCAGACATCTCCGAGATTATCGAAATCATCGACGACGTGAAGGAGCGCGGGCTTCTGGCGTCAGTCGCAGTCGACCCGGCAGGGCTGGGGGAGTTGATCGAGGCGCTGGCCGCGATCGACATCACCCCGGAAAACGGCCGAGTGATCGGCGCACCGCAAGGCTACGCCATGATGAACGCGATCAAGACTGCCGAGCGCAAGCTTGCGAACGGCACGCTGCGCCATGGCGGCTCCAAGCTCATGGCATGGTGTGTCGGCAACCTGAAGATCGAGCCAACGGCTACGGCAATCCGGGCCACGAAGCAGAATGCCGGTGACGCGAAGATCGACCCGGTGATGGCGCTGTTCGATGCGGTCACGGTGATGAGCCGCAACCCCGAGGCGCCGGGCGGCAATCTGGATGACTTCCTGTCCGATCCGGTCATGATGGTGGCCTGATGGGTGCGCTCGCGACCGTTCTGGCGGCACCCTTCAAGCTCTACAATTCGGTCTCGGACGAGATCGCCAAGGATCGCCGTCTTCGGCTGAGCGACGGCGCTTCGTGGTCGCAGTTCTTCGGACGCGAGAGCACCGCTGGCAAGTCCGTCACGATGGAATCCGCGCTACAGCTTTCGACCGCCTGGGCATGCGTGAAGCTGTCGGCACAGGCGCTCTCGTGCATGCCAATCTCGGTCTACGAAAAGAAGGGCGATGACAGCCGGGAGAAGGTCGACGATGCAATCGCCGACGTGATCTCGGACAGCCCGAACGAGGACCAGACATCGCTCGAATATTGGGAGACCGTGGTCGCTTGGCTGCTGACCCACGGCAACTCCTATTCCGAGCGCGTCTATTCCGGTCGCAACCTTTCGTCCCTGCAGCCGATTGCCAGCACACACTGCACGCCGTTCCGCCGCCCGAGTGGCGAACTGGTGTTCCGGGTGATCGACCGCGGCAAGACGGAAGAACTGCCGCGTGACAAGATTTTCCACATCAAGGGCTTCGGGCAGGGGCTGACCAACCTCGACATGGGGCTTTCGCCGATCGCCTACGGCGCCAACTCGCTCGGCGCAGCCATGGCGGCTGACGAGACGGCCAGCAAAACGTTCGCTAACGGTCTTCGCCCGACCGGCATCCTCACGGTGGATCAGGTTCTCAAGCCCGAGCAGCGCGCGCAGCTCAAGAAGAACATCGTTGATCCGATGGCGGGTTCTGCGAACGCTGGCGGCATCTTCACCCTCGAAGCAGGGATGAAATACCAGCCCATCACGCTGAACCCGGAAGACGCGCAGATGCTGGAGACGCGCCGGTTCGGCGTCGAGGAAATCTGCCGCTGGTTCGGTGTGCCGCCAATCGTCATCGGTCATGCGGCCGAGGGCCAGACGATGTGGGGCTCCGGTGTGGAGCAGATCCTTATCTCCTGGCTGACGCTGGGCATCGACCCGCTCGCAGATCGCATCGAGGCGCGGATCAAGAAGCAGCTCATCCGCCCGACCGGCAACCGGCGCCGCTATGCGGAGTTCAACCGCGAAGCGCTGCTCCAGATGGATTCGACAGCGAAGGCCAACTTCCTGTCTTCGATGAGCCAGAACGGCCTCATGACCCGCAACGAAGGCCGCGCGAAACTGAACCTGCCGCGCAAGGATGGCGGCGACGACCTGACGGCTCAGACCAATCTCGCACCGCTCGACAAGCTCGGCGAAGCCACGGACGGCAACAGCGCCCGCGCGGCGATGCTCTCCTGGCTCGGCATCAAAAACGAAGGGAAACGCGATGAGCAAGCGTAAGCTGCCACACGCGGAAATCTCGGCGCGGCCGGGTATGCGCACCGAGGTCATGCCTTCGGCGCTCAATCGGTGGAACCCCGATGTGCATGCCGCAGCCGAGATCGAGGACGAGAACACCATCTCGGTTCTCGACGTGATCGGACAGGACTTCTGGGGCGACGGCGTCTCCGCAAAGCGGATTGGCGGCGCGCTCAGGGCCATCGGCAAGAACGACGTAGTCGTGAACATCAACTCGCCCGGCGGTGACTATTTCGAGGGCCTCGCGATCTACAACATGCTGCGCGAGCACCCGGCGAAGGTGACCGTGAAGGTGCTGGGCATTGCTGCGTCTGCCGCATCCGTCATCGCGATGGCCGGCGACGAGATCCAGATCGCCCGCGCCGGCTTCCTGATGATCCATAACACCTGGGTGGTCTCCATGGGCGACCGCCACCAGTTGCGCGATGTCGCCGACTGGCTGGAGCCGTTCGATCAGGCCGCCGTCGACATTTACGCGGCGCGCACGGGCATCAAGGACGCCGAACTGGCGGCCATGCTCGACCGCGAGACGTGGATCGGCGGCTCGACCGCGGTGGACAAGGGTTTCGCAGACAGCCTGCTATCGTCGGATGAGGTTGCCTCTTCGGCCAAGAACGAAGGCACCGCCCGCCCCACCGCGGCGGCCCACAAGATCGACGCGCTGCTCGCACGGGCAGGCGTCTCAAGATCGGAGCGTCGCGACCTTGTCGCCGCTCTGAAAGGGGGCATGCCTGGCGCTGCCTCATCCGGCATGCAGGACGCTGCCGTCATGACCGAGGTGTCAAGCCTCTTGGAAAGCCTCAAGTCCCTTTAATCGGAGAAAATCAATGAGCATCCGCAAGATGCCGCACGTGAACGTGCTGGCACTCATGGCTGCGCGTCCTGCCGGCGTTTTCGGTTCGGTGCGCAACGAGACCAACCCCGGCAAGCTCGAAGAGCTGCTGGCCGACGTGAAGTCGGAACTGAAGCGCGTCGGCGACGACGTGAAGCGCACCGCCGAGGACGCGCTGAAGCAGAGTAAAGACGCCGGCAACACGACTTCCGAACTGAAGTCCAAGGCCGACGACCTTCTGACTGCGCAGTCCAAGCTGACCGACGCCCACACCAAGCTGGAGAACCGGCTGGAAGCGGCGGAGACCCGCAATCACGACCTGGAGCAGAAGCTCGCAGGCTTCCGTGGCGGTGGTGGCGAAGACAAGCCGAAATCGTTCGGCCAGCAGACCATCGAAAGCGACGAGCTGAAGTCGTTCGTCAACAACGGCGCCCGCGGCACGGTCAAGATCGGCGTGCAGAACGCCATCACGTCGGCCACCGGCTCCAGCGGCAGCCTGATCTGGTCGGATCGGGAAACGGAAATCGTCGGCATTCCCCGCCGGCAGATGACCATTCGCCAGCTTCTCCAGACCGGGCGCACCACGTCCAATCTGGTCGAGTACGCCAAGATGCTCGCGCGCACCAACAATGCTGCGGTCGTCTCGGAAGGCGCCCAGAAGCCCGAGTCCAATTACACCTACGAGCGTGCGGACGCTCCGGTGCGCACCATCGCGCATTGGGTCCACATTTCGCGTCAGGCGATGGACGACGCGGCGCAGCTCCAGTCGGAGATCGACGGCGAACTGCGCTACGGCCTGATGCTCGCTGAGGAGAACGAAATCCTCAAGGGCGACGGCACGGGCGAGCACCTGTCCGGTCTGGTGCCGAACGCGACCGCCTACTCGGCGGCGTTCTCGGTGTCCGGCGAGACGATGATCGACACGCTTCGCCTCGCGCTCCTGCAGGCGTCGCTGGCCGAGTATCCGGCGGACGGCATCGTGCTGCACCCGACCGATTGGGCGCGGATCGAGCTGACGAAGGACGGCGAGAGCCGCTACATCTTCGCCAACGTGATCCAGATGGCCGGCCCGCAGCTCTGGGGTCGCCCGGTCGTCGCCACCCAGGCGATGGACGAGGACGAGTTCCTCACCGGCGCCTTCGGCATGGCCGCGAAGATCTACGACCGGATGGACGCGGAAGTGCTCATCTCGTCCGAGGATCGGGACAACTTCATCAAGAACATGCTGACGGTGCGTGCGGAAGAGCGTCTCGCTCTCGCCGTGAAGCGTCCGGGGGCACTCGTTACCGGCGACTTCGGCAACGTCTCCGGCTGATCGAGTTCGGGTCATCACGACGGGCGGCTTCGGTCGCCCGTCTCATGAACCGAAGGAGGTTTGCATGCAGATCAAGGCCCTTCGCGGCGCATTCGGCGGCTACGGTCGGGTCCGGCGCGGCCAGATCATCGACGTGGCGGATCATCAGGCTCAGCAACTCGTGAAGCGCGGCCTGTTCGTTCCGGTGCAGTCATCGACAAAGGAGGCCGCCAAGACGGCAGCCGCCACCCCTCGGGAGGACCAGACTGGTGGCCCGACTGGCGAGGCGAAACGATCGTCGTCGTCGCAGGAGGCCCCAGCGCGGCAAAAGCGCCGCTATACGAAGCGGAAGACCGCTGCCGACTGATCGCGATCAACAACTCCTGGCGCCTCGCGCCGTGGGCTGATGCGCTCTACGCCTGCGATTTCGCATGGTGGCGCGTCAATCAGGGCGTGCCTGACTTCACCGGGCTGAAACTGTCTGTCGACAAGACAGCGGTGGCCAAGCCCTGGAGCATCAAGGCCGTTGGGGTCAACAAGCACGATGACCGGCTCGAATTGCTGAAGACCGGGACTGTCGGATGGTCCGGCAACTCCGGTTTCCACTGCTTGAACCTCGCTGTGCAGATGCATCCGGCGAAGATCGTGCTGGTGGGCTTCGACATGCGGCTTGACCACGGCCTTCATTGGCACGGGCGCCACGCCGCCGGCCTGAACAACCCGACAGACCGGAATGTTGATCGCTGGCGGCGCTGCATGGACGCGGCGGCCGAGACGATCGCCGCAATGGGCATCACGGTCATCAACGCCAGCCCGATTTCGGCTCTGGTCAACTATCCGAAGATGAGCCTTCTGGAGGCCCTTGATGCTGATCCGGCTATCGACACCAGACGGGCTCGCTGTTCCGCTTGAGGACGTGAAGGCAGACCTGCGCGTCGATTTCGCGGACGATGACGACATGCTCACACGGGACATCCGGTCGGAGACTCGCCGATACGAGGATTACACCGGGCGCATGATGCTGCCGGCGGATCTCGAATATCGCAGCGAGCGCTGGGATGATCCAATCTGCATCCCGGCCTCGCCGGTTCGCGAGGTCGTGTCGGTCCTGTATCTCGACGCAACCCATGCCGAGCAGACGGTGGACGCCGCGGATTGGTACATCCGGCAGACGGACGACGGCGCCGAGGTCTGGTTCAACGACAGTTTCGGTTCCCCGACGCTTTCGACCCGGCAGTTCCCGGTTCGCGTGCGCTTTTCCGCCGGCTACGACGACCCGAGCACGAGCGGATCGGGCGACGACCCGGAACTGGCGCCGAATGCCAACGACCAGCGCAACATTACCGCCATGGTCCGCGCCATCTACGATGGTGGCGAGCCGGTGAAGGAAAAGGCCCTTCGCGAGATCGCGAGCAATCGGCGGATCTTCCGATGATCGACTTGCAGGCTGCCATTCACCCCCAGGCGCATGTCGAGGGCGCCACTGTCGGCGCTCGCACGACGGTCTGGCAATTCGCTTCGGTGGTTTGCGGCACGGTGATCGGTGAGGACTGCACTGTCGGGGCAGGGGTTGTGCTCTCGGGCGCGGTCTTCGGTGATCGCTGCAAGATTTCATCCGGCGTCGTCATGGGGCCGGGGTTCCAGATCGGCAATGACGTGTTCGTCGGCCCGAATGTGGTCTTTGCGAACGATGTCTGGCCGGAAGTCTCGATGGCCGGTTACGACGACACGCTCCTGCGCTCTGGTGAGCGGTTCTGCGTGATTGTCGAGGATGGCGCGTCGATCGGAGCGAATGCGGTTGTCCTGCCGGGCGTGCGAGTGGGTAGGGGCGCCGTTGTGGCTGCCTGCGCAGTCGTGGACCGCGATGTGCCGGATGGCTGCCTGTGGCGCCGTGGTGGCGGATGGGTGCCGATCCCCTTTGATCGGCGTGGCAAGCGGATGCGGTACGCCGCATAGCTTCAATGGAAGGCCTCCAAATGACCAACGTTCAGATGGTGAAATGCTTCAACGAATGGATGCGGCGCTTCATCGAAACGCCGGAAGAGTTCGAGCGTGAGTTCCAGTCCGTGAACGAGTTCCTTCGGGAAGAGTCGGATGGTGTCGAACCCTCCTACGGCGAGGCGTGCGCGGCCTACCTGACGAAGCTGTCGAGCGAAGTTCGCGCGGACTAGTGCTCACGGTCGCGACCTTGTTCTGGGAAGCCAACAGCGGCTCCCGCAACTTCTCCCGCTGCTATTCGGAAGAATGGGTTGAGAAGCTCTACCGCGGCTTTGCCCGCAACCTGTCGCAGCCCTTCCGTTTCGTGTGCTTCACCGATCAGGACCGGACATTCTCCGAGCCCATCGAGCAGAAGCGCATCAAGGCCAAGGTGCCGGACTATTCGACCTGCATCGAGCCCTATCGCATGGGGGTTCCGATGATCCTTGTGGGTCTCGACACGGTCGTCACGGGCAACTGCGACGCGCTCGCTGACTACTGCATGACGGCAGATCGGTTCGCGCTTCCCCGCGATCCCTACCATCCGCAGATCGCCTGCAACGGGGTGGCGCTGGTGCCGGCGGGCCATCGCAAGGTGGCATCGCAGCATCGCGGCGAGAACGACATGGTCTGGTGCCGGCGCTTCGCGCATCGGTTCATCGACGACGAGTTCCCCGGCGCGGTTCGGTCCTACAAAGGTCACGTAGAGAAGCGCGGGCTTGGCGACACGCGGGTCGTCTACTTCCACGGAGAACGGAAGCCGCATCAATTGCCGAACGTCGGTTGGTTGAAGGAGCACTGGATCTGATGGCCCGAGCGACATTCCTGCGCGATTTCGACTACCGCGTCCCGAGCAAGCCGGTGACGGTCGCCTACAAGGCCGGATGGAGCGGAAGCGCGCCCCAGGCACACATCAACGCGGCGATTGCAGCCGGGGCCGTGGCCGCGCCAAGGAAGGCGAAAGACGATGGCGAAACCGCCTAGTGCCCCCGATCTTCTCCATCGGGTGGCTTTCGATGCTCGCTCGACTGTCGATGATGGCTACGGGAACACCGTGGCCGGCGATTTCGCTGAGCAGTTCCAGACCCGCGCGGATTTCCGCCATCGCGGCGGCTCCGAGGCGGTCATCGCCGCGCGGCTGGAAGGCCGCAATGTGCTCGGCGTCTATGTCCGTTCATCGTCGCAGACGCGGTCGATCCAGCCGGGCTGGCGGATGAGGGACGCGCGCCTGGGCACGGTCTACGCCATCGACATGGTGGATGGCGTCACCGATCCGGCATGGGTTTATTTGACCGTGGAGAGCGGAACCGCGGCGTGAGGGTCAGGGCCAAGATTGAAGGCCGGGCGGCGCTCTATCGGCGGCTCAATCGCCTCCTGCCGGACACGGAAAAGGAAGTGGCAGAGGCGCAGCTTGAAGCGGCGCAGGATCTGGCCGTTGCGATCGAACGTGTCGCGCCCCTTGGCGAGACTGGCGAATATCGGGCCAGCATCGAGGGCGCAAAGCTCAGCGGGCGAACAGCCGGACGAAGCAAGGTCCGTGTGGGCACGTCCAAAGACCCGAACGCCACCGGCATCTTCGCGGAGTTCATCTGGCGCTTTCTGGAATTTGGCACGGTCAAGATGGCCGCGCAGCCCCATGTCTTCCCGACCTACCGCGCCAACAAGAAGCGCATCCGGCGCAAGGTCGCGGGCGCCGTCAACAAAGCCGTTCGCAAGGCGAGGAAACGATAGATGACATCGCCTTCGCTAGAGCTTCAGGGTGCCATCGTAACGCGCCTCAAGGCCGTTGCCGCCGTCACCTCGCTGATCGGCACACGCATCTACGATCAGGTGCCGAACGGGGCGACGTTCCCATATGTGACCTTCGGCCCGACCGATGAGCTGACGGAAGACGCCACTTGTATCGACGGCTTCGACATTTCGTTGCAGATCGACTGCTGGTCGCGCGCTGTCGGCTTTCCCGAGGTCAAGGCAGTGAGTGACGCGGTTCGCGCTGCCCTGCACGAATACGACCTACCCCTGACGAACAACGCCCTTGTCTATTTCCGCCACCGGCAGACGCGCATTCTCCGCGATAGCGACGGTTTAACATCTCACGGTGTTTTAACTTTCGAAGCTTTCGTGGAACGGCCGGACAGTATATAAAAGGCGAAGCCGCCGAGCATCTCACCTCTCGACGGCTTCTAACCAAGCCAACCTTGTCGGAGGTCAGAATGGCTAATCAGACGAATACCGTTGCTCGATGCTTTGCGCCAGTGGACTGCGCCGATTGCGGCGTGCGTTTCGACCGAACCGGGTCAAAGCAGAAGCGGTGCCAGCCTTGCCAGTTCACGTACAAACGAGCGGCCCGGCGTATAGACCAGTTGGAGAGATATCACCGGCGCAAAGCGGCTGAGCCGCCCCGGTTGTCGATATGCAAACGATGCGGAGACAGCTTCCCATCCAAAGCCCGGAAGATATTCTGCGAGCCATGCAAGCCATTCGCTCGAAAGGAGAGCATGAACGCATGGGCTGCGAACAACCGAGAGAAGGCTAGGGCGAAAGTCCGGCGCTATAATGAGAGGAATCGCGAGAAGGTCCTCGCCAGACGCGCCAAAGAGCGAGCGCGCGATAGAGAAAAACTGATTGCTTACTCCCGATCCGAGCATCGACGGACCATGGTCAATGCGTGGGAACGCGAACACCGCGCTTCAAACCCTGGGTATGACATCAGTAAGAGGATATCGCACGGAATCCGCCTCTCTATGCAGGCGGGTAAGTCAGGCAGGCGCTGGGAAACCCTGGTGGGATATTCGCTAAACGACCTGATGCTTCACCTGGAACGCCAGTTTGCCAAAGGGATGTCTTGGGCGAACAGGAGCGAATGGCACATCGATCACATTTTGCCACTCGCGTCGTTCGATTTCGCCACCCCTGAGTGCCCCGGCTTCAAGGCTGCGTGGGCGCTAACCAATCTCCGGCCTTTGTGGTCAGGGGAAAACGTCAGCAAGGGCGCAAAGCGCACTTTGCTGATCTGACCGCAAACAAACACAACCTCATCAATCAGGCCGCCGTCGAGCGGCCTTTTTCTATGGAGCATTCTAAATGGCCGTGGCAACAACTATCAAGGGTGGCAAAGTAAGAGTGCTTCTTGGCGATGGTGCATCCCCAGAGGTATTCGCAGCTCCGTGTGGTTTTACTTCGCGTTCTATTACGTTGAGCAAAGCACTTAATGATTTTCAACTTCCGGATTGTGATGATCCAGATAAAGTGGACTGGTTGGGACGCGACGCTGCTTCGCTTTCCATGACTGTCGGCGGCGAAGGTGTCTTGGCGTCCGAGAGCGTTGAGACATGGCTGGACGCATGGGAGAGCGTCGATTCCGTCTCTGTGAAGATCGAATGGGAATTCCCCACGAAAACGATCACATGGACTGGCGCGATGCACGTCGAGAGCTTCGAGGTGGGTGCCGAAAACGCGCAGCGCGCCACGGCGAACGTCTCCATGCAGTCGGATGGTGAAATGACGAGGGTCGTCACCTGATGAGCCGCAACGGTTCGCACACCGCGGCCTTCGGCGATGACGATTACACCTTTCGCCTCGGCTGGGGCGAATGGCGCGACATTCAGGAATCCTGCGACGCGGGGCCGTATGTCATCCTCGACCGTTTGGCGGCAGGCCGCTGGCGTATCGAGGACATTCGCGAGGTCATCCGCTACGGCCTGATCGGTGGTGGTCTGGAGCCAGCCAAGGCTCTGAAGCTCATCCGGCAATATGTCGAGGACCGGCCCCCGATGGAATCGTGGAAGCTGGCGCTCGACATCGCAACCGCGGGCGTGATCGGAGCGCCCGAGGAGGAAGTCGGAAAAAAAGCAGAGGCAGCAAGTCGGGGTCGGGGGAAGCGCCGCTCCCGAACGGCAAACTCCGGTTCGCTGCCATCTACGGAACCGGCGCCGTCCTCGGCTTCACCCCGCAAGAAATCGACCGCATGAGCATCTGGCAGTACCTCGCAGTCGTCGAGGGCTACCAGCAGGCGAACAATCCCGATGCCGGCAGTGACCTGTCGTCAGAGGAAGCCGATGCGCTCTGGGACTGGCTACAGACCAAGGAGTGACCATGGCGCGTGATGTCGAAGATCTCGTTCTCAGCATCTCGGCTGACACGGCGCAAATCCGTCGTGCGCTGAAGAAGCTGGAGAGCGACACAAAGCGCTCCACCAGTGTGATGGAGCGGAACTTCGCCAGCATGAACGCCGGCATCAGCCGCTCGGCGGTCGCGATGGGGCGTTCCCTCGCTCTGGCGTTTGGCGGGGCCGTGACGCTTCGCGGGGCGCAGCAGCTCATCGACGCATCCATCCGTATCCAGAACGCGCTCAAGGTGACAGGCCTAGAAGGCGAGGCGCTCACAAAGGTCTATGACGAACTGTTCGCCAGTGCTCAGCGCAACTATGTTCCGCTGGAGACGCTGACAACCCTCTATTCTCGCCTCGGGCTCGCGCAAAAAGAACTCGGCATCAACACTGCGGAGATGCTGAACTTCACCGACAAGATCGGGTTGGCGTTACGTGTGCAGGGGACCGGAGCAGCCGAGGCCCGTGGCGCTCTAATCCAGTTGACGCAGGCGCTGGGTGGCGGCGTTGTCCGGGCGGAAGAGTTCAACTCCATTCTCGAAGGCGCGCCGACGATCGCTCGCGCCGCCGCAGCCGGTTTGAAAGAGGCGGGCGGGTCTGTCGCTGCCCTTCGTACACTGATCATCAATGGCGAGGTTTCGTCCCAAGCGTTCTTCCGAGCGTTTGAGGCGGGTGCCGGCATCCTCGAGGGGCAGGTCGCCAACGCTGAGCAGACCGTGAGCCAAGGCTTTGTCCGTCTCCAGAACGTCCTGACCGACACTGCCGGCAAGCTGAACGAAGGCTCAGGCGCCAGCGAGCGGCTTGCGGGTGTTCTCGAAAGCCTCTCGGACACGATCGCGAGCACCGACTTTTCGCCGGTCATCAACGGCATCCTCGACATTGGGAACGCCGCGGTCTCGGTGATCGGCACGATTACGCAGCTCGCCAGCGAGATCGGACGTCTGTCCGGCATCCAGCAGGCGTTCCAGAACCGCATCTCGCGCGACGCGCTGTCCAAGAATTTCAAGGATCAGATCCGAACCCAGCTCGGCGGCGGCAACGAGCGCATCGAAGACGCATTCGCCATCACGTCCGGCACCGGTGAGGGGCTGGCTGAGCGCGGCGGTCGTGTCGCGCCTCGCCCGGCAGCGGCGGTCGTGCCGATCTCGCTGTCCGACTACGCCGCCCCGGCAAAGGCCGGCGGTGGTGGCAAGGGTCGCGCTGGTGGTCGAGACAAGGCGGCAGCGGCAGCCAAGCGCGAGGCCGACGCGGTCAAGGAACTGATCGCCGATCTTGAGCACGAGCGCAGCGTCATCGGCCTGACGGACGAGCAGCGCCGGGTTTCCGAAGCGCTTCGCAAGGCTGGTGCAGCGGCGACCGACGAGCAGAAGGCGAAGATCGGCGAACTGGTTTCTGCCATCGAGCAGGAAGAGGCGGCGATGGACCGTCTCAAGGCATCGCAGCAAGAGGTCAACGACCTGAGCCGCGATGTCCTCGGCGGCATGATCTCCGACCTGAAGTCGGGAACCAGCGCGGCAGACGCCCTGGAGAACGCCCTGAGCCGTGTCGCGGATCGCCTTCTGGATATCGGCCTGGATAGCCTGTTCGGCGGCAAGGGAGGCGGCCTGTTCGGGGGCGGAAAGGGTTTGCTCGGCGGGTCGATCATCCCCGGCATCCTCCACAGCGGCGGCACCGCGGGACGCGATGGCTACGGCCATGGGCGCTCGGTATCGCCGGCAGTGTTCGCAGGAGCGACGCGCTATCACAACGGCGGTGTCGCAGGGCTCAAGCCCGACGAGGTTCCGGCAATTCTCCAGCGGGGCGAGGTCGTCATCCCGAAGGGAGCCAAGGGCGGCGCGTCCAGTGTCCACGTGACGGTCGGCGTCGATGTCGACAAGTCCGGCAACCTGACGCCGTTCGTCACCAGCATTTCCGACCAGCGGGCTCAGGTTCGATCGCAGCAGGCCATGCAGCAGTCGGCGGCGCAGTTCCCTCAGCTCCAGCAAGATCGCCAGCGGAGGACCGGTTAGCATGGCGACAGCGTTCCCCGCGGGCCTCATCCCGACATCCGTCCTGTTCGACATCGAGAATGCTTCCCGTTCGGGTGGCGTCTCGACCAATGGGCAGGAGCAGATCGTCGGCTCGGGCGCCGGGCGCTGGCGTGCGTCTCTCGGCGGCATCTATGTGCGGACGAATGCACAGGTGCTGGCGTGGCGCGCGTTCAAGCTGTCGCTTCGTGGCCGCACCGGCACTGTCCTCGTTTCACCATTCGACGGCAAGCGGGTGAACTGGCCGAAGGATGCCTATGGCCGCGTTCTCCATCCGGGCTTCACGCGCCGCCGCCGGCTGGATGGTACCGCCTTCGCTGACCCGGAGATCCCCAGCGAGAGCGAGGTGATCGCGACATTCGCAGCCGCCGCAGCACGCCGCGCCACGACGGTCCAGATCACAATCAGCCAGGGCGAGCCGATCAAGGTCGGGCAATACTTTTCGCCATCGGCCGGGCGGCTCCACGTCATTACCGCGGCGATCAATGCGACGACATTCTCGATTGAGCCTCCGCTTCGCGATGCGGTGACGCTCGGCCAGTCGGTCAACTTCACCCGGCCCACCTGCGAAATGCGATTGGTCGAGGATGCCAGCGGCGCTCTGGACATCCAGCTTGCGCGCACTGGCATGGTGTCCATGGACTTCACCGAGGTCATCTGATGGCAGACTTCTCCGCTCTCCAGCAGGCAGCGATGGCCGGACGGGTCGTGCATCTCGTCAACCTCGTCGAGTTCGACTTTACCGAAGGCATTCGCCGCGTCTGGAACGGAACCGGCTTCCTCGATCTCGACGGCTTCGAATGGCTCGGGACTGGCGAACTCGGCTCGATCTCGTCCATCAGCTTTGGCGAGAACGACGACGCTGAGAAGGTGACGTTCGCGCTGTCGGGTGTCGATCCTGAATTCGTGACGCTGGCTCGCTCAGGTGCGAGCGTGCGCGGGCGCGACGTGACGATCTACGGGCTGTTCCTCGATGTCGAGACCATGCAGCCGCTCGGCAGCAAATGGGTCGTGCGTCAGCTCATCATGGACACGCTCGGCTATGGCGCGAAAGGCCCGTCGCAGCGGTCCATCAGCATGACGGCAGAGACGATCTGGACGACGCGAAATCTTGCCGCCTTCGCCTATTGGTCCGACCGCGACCAGCAGGCGCGGTTCCCCGGCGACCTCGGTTGCCAGTTCATCCCGACGTTGAAGAATAAACGCCTATCCTGGCCGGTCTTCTGAAATGGACGACCTCTCGCACTTCCTCAAGGCCGCATCACAGCGGCCTTTTTCATGGGCGGATGACGGCGCCGACTGCTTGTCATGGCTCGGCGAGTGGGTCGCCATTCGCCACGGCGTCAACCCGCACGCCCGATACCGCGCCCGCTACGCTACAAAGACCGGCGCATATCGACTTATCGCCGAGCATGGTTCGCGTGAAGCCCTCATAGGGTCCGCTGTGGCGCCGCTGGGCATTCGTCGCACCAATGCCGCCCGCCGTGGCGATATCGCGCTGGTGGACGCCCCAGAGGGCGAACTAGGCGCCATCGTGACCGGCGCATGGACTGCCTGCATCGGCCCCGGCGGTCTGCGCTTCCGGCAGGTGCCAATTCTCGCAGCCTGGAGAGTTTGAATGCTGCGATCCGTTCGCGCTGCGCTGGCCGCTTCCTCGGTTCTGGCGTCGCTCACCTTTGTCACGATCCCGGCAAAGGCCGACCCGATTTTCATGCCGATCGCGCTGGCCGCGTTCAACGCGGGTGCGAGTGTCGCTGTCGCCAATGCCATCATCGGCGTTGGCGTGCTGGGCTCGATCGCCTCGACAGTCGGCACCATCGCGCTCGGCCTTGGTGTCTCCTACGTCGCCTCCCTGTTCAACCGCCCCCAGCAGCCGAAGCCAAGCGACGGACAGGTGGAGTCTCGGCAGGCGGTTCCGGCCCGCGTCTGGCACTATGGCCGGGTGAAGGTCGGCGGGTCTCTCGCATTCTACGAAAGCCGGGGCGGGGCGCTCTACAAGGCCATCTTGCTGTCGTCCCGTCAGGTCGACGGCATAGAGCAACTCTATCTCCAGGACACGCCCGTAACGCTGGACGGCTCCGGCTGGGTCGTGACGGCGCCGTGGGAGAATGGCAGCAATCCTCTTGTGCGGGTTGCCACGCATCTCGGCACAGATGACCAGACGGTCGACGCCTATCTCAATAGCGCATTCTCCGAATGGACATCGGCGCATCGTTTGCGCGGAACCGCCTATGCCGTGCTGCAATGCAAGTCAGGACCAGACACCGAGTTTCAGGCTCACTACCCCTCCGGCGAGCCGCAGTTCTCAGCGCTCATTCGTGGCGCTCGCATCTACGATCCGCGTAAGGATTCCACGGTGGCTGGCGGTAGCGGCGCGCACCGCCATCCCAACAAGGCCACGTGGGAGTGGAGCGACAATGCGGCGCTCGTCGTTCTCGATTACCTGACGCACGAGGATGGATACGACCGAGCCATCACGAAGATGGATCTACCGTCTTTCATCGCAATGGCGAACCTTTGCGATGAGGCGGTCGCGCTGGCTGCCGGCGGCACTGAGCGCCGCTATCGCGTAGCCACTTCGGTCGCACTGACAGAGGCACGCAAGGACGTGCTGGCCCGCCTGCTGGAAGCCTGTGAAGCGCGGCTGTACCCGACGCAGGACGGCAAGGTCTCTATCCGCGGCGGCAAGTGGGAAGCCCCGACCGTCACGATTGACGCTGACGCCGGCCATATTCTCGAAACCAACTTCGCGCCGCCTGACGCCATGTCCCGGTTCAACGAGTTGTCGTTTCAGTATCTCGACCCTGCGCTGGATTACATCGAGAACGATGGGACGCCTTGGCAAGATGTCGCAGACATCTCGGCGACCGGGCAACTCGTAACGGTGCCTGCGGACTTCGTGCAGATCCCGTCGCACAGCCAGGCGCGGCGTCTCGCCAAGATCCGCATGGCGCGCGAGAACAGCGATTGGGTCGGCGAGGTCGTCACCAACCTAAACGGGCTCAACGTCATCGGCGAGCGCGTCATCACCCTGAACTGGCCTGAGTTGGACATCAACGGCCCATATTGGGTCGAGGGCGGCCCAGAGCTTCTGCCGGATTTCAGCGGCGTGCGTCTATCCCTGCGCTCTGCCAACGCGGCGTCCTACAACTGGACAACAGCGGAAGAGGGCACCTCTACATCCGTCCCGCCCGACACCTCGCCAGACTTCAACCTGACGCCTCCGACCATCACGCTTTCGCAGATTGCCGGCCCGAAGATCCGCGCTGACTGGACGCCAAGTCAGGCGCTCAATCGGGCATATGATGTGCAGTATCGCCCCGACGCCAGCGGCACCTATACGGCGATGACCGTCGCCGACACGCGCGACAGTGCCGAGAGTGGCACCGTGGCGCCCGGCCTCTATCAGGTCCGCATCCGCGAGAGCGTAGGCGTTGAGGCGATCGGCCCCTGGTCCTCGGACTATCCTATCACCATCACCTAGCGAGGCATTATGGCCGACACCATCGTGACGGAGCGTCCGCACTCCGCGACCATCCGCGTCTGGCACGGCGAGGACTGGTACGACGCCCTGCCGCAACTCGTGGACAATGCAGGTCTACCGTTCGACGTGACCAGCTACACGTTGGAACTGTTCGCGCGGCCGACGCTGGATCATTCGGTTCTGCTCAAACTGCTGTCGTCAGCCGAAAGCACCATCCGCAAGGAAGACGCAACGCTTGGCCTGATCTCGTTCTTCCTGCCGCAGTCGCAGGTGGAGGCATCCCTGCCGATCGGCACATGGGAGCAGTTCTTCCGCATCACATGGGTCGACGCGCTGCTCGGCGAGGTCTCCAAGATCATCTGGACCGGCGACATCATCGTGTTCCCTGCGAACGACTCCACCGCCTGAGCCTCCCCACAACTCGCTGACTGACCGCCCGCCTTGAGCGGGCTTTTTCATATCCGCAGCCCGGAGCCCACCATGCTTGAAATCCGCCCAGCCAACACGCTGACGGTTCCCTCCTTCGCGTCTCGCACTGTCAATCTCGACGTGGATCTGGGCGCACTGGCGATCCGCTATGTGTTCTCCACCACGATCACGGACAGCGATCCCGGCAACGGCAAACTGAGGCTGTCTGCCACCCAGCAAGACGCGGCGCTAACAATCCGCGCGGACACGCTCGACATCAACGGCGTGGACGTTTCCGGCATTCTGGATGCCTTTGATGACAGCACGAACCCGGTGAAGGGCTTTGCCCGCCTCTATGCGGTCGGCGACCCGACGAAGTGGCTAACCTTTGAGGCGTCTTCGGTTGCCAGCCCTGCCGGCTATCGTAACATCACAGGCTCAAATATCGCGGCGAGCGAGACCAGCCCGTTTGAGGATGGCGACACGGTTCTGCTGTCGTTTCAGCCAACGGGGGATGCCGGCGCTTCGGGTGTCTTCGAGGCGCCTATTGCCTCACCAGCCATTCGCACGACAGAGAGCAAGCTGTGGGACCGAGCTGACATTCGCGATTGGGATGGCGTCGATTTGACCGGCGCGAATGACGAAGCCGCGACGGTGCAAAGTGCCGTTACAGCCGTAGGAGCCGAGGGCAAGCCGCTTCATTTTCCTGCAAACACCATCGCGCTCGACAGCCCCATCACTTGGCCGTCCGGCGCTCACATCGTTGGTAGCGGGCAGGCAGGGCGTGAACTTAACGGCACTTTCACGTACTTCCACATCACGCACGGCGGCGTCGGCTTCATCACCACCGCCGAAAGCATCTCGGACGGCGGTGGCTCGACAAACCGCAGCATCAAGGGCGTCAACTTCCGCCGCACCCAGCCGGCCATTGGACCCGGCTTCGTCCCGGCCGCACATGACTTCGATATTGACATCCAAGGCGCCTACGATGTGAACGTCGAGGACGTTATGTTCCTGAATTCATCTCGCGCAATTCGCCTCAAGGGGACGGCCAACGGGCTCGGCTCGGGTCGAGTGACCCTCAATAACATCAAGGGCCAGCCGCTCGTCCAGGGTATCGAGGCAACGAACGTCTACGACACCTGTATGTGGGATGAAATTCACTTTTGGCCTTTCTGGTCGTTTGATCCTGACGTGACTTCATGGGTCAATGCGAACTCGGAAGCGATCAAACTTGGCCGCTTCGATAACGCAGACTTCGGACGCATCTTCATCTATGGCATGGGAACCAGCCTCGTAGCTTACGAACAAGCTGATGTTGCTCTGCCGGGCGGTGGCGTGATGCCGGGCGGCGGTGTCAACCTACTCCGCGCCGGTTCATTCTATTCTGACGGGTGTACGACAGGGCTGCTCACGCTGTCCGACAACACGACGATGCACTTCGATAGGTTCATTCATGCGGGGCAGGTTCCGACACCAGCCGTCGAAGGACTGCGCATGTTCGGCGACGGCGGGCGCATTCATATCAACGATCTTATCTGTTTCCGGTCGACGGTCGGCGCGGTTCGGCTCGAAGGCACCGGCAACCTGATGACGATCGGAAATTCCGAAAGCCTTTCCATCGGGGGTACGGAATTCATTGCACAGGCCGGCAATCGCATTCGGCTGCTTTCCAAGCCTGCCACCACGGCCCCGACAGCCTACGGCGGTGGAGGTATCATCGAGACGCCAGAGATGCGAACGTATGCCGCGACCATCTCGTCAACTGGCGGTGCGCCGTCTGGCGCTACGATCAATGCAAGCTACACCCGCCGAGGAAATTGGACCACCGTCCGGCTGCTCATCACTACGGGGACAGGTGGCAGTGGGGCGATCACCGTCACCGCGCCGTTCACTGCGTCTGTCGGCGGCAGCGGCAGCGGGAAGAACAACAGTTCTCTCGGCATGGTGGGGGCGGCGATCAGCGCGGGCGGAACCTCGTTCTTCATCAACGGTCCTACTGGTGCCTATCCAGGCGACAGCCAGACCATCACACTGACGGTCGAGTACGAGGCGGTCTAATGGAGTGCCGAGGCCGCGCTTCTTTTGAAGGTCGCGGCTTCGGTCATATCCCTGTTGATCTCGTCAAACGAGCGCGTGTCGGGCGTTCGGAGAAAGTTCGTCACCACGATGAAGAGTAGGGCGGCGGCGATGGCCCACAGTTGCTGTGTCGTGATGTTCTTAAGCACGGCCGCCCTCTCTCAGTCGCATATCTGCATGAATCGGATATAGGACCGTTTCAACACCGAAGCCGTCTCAAAAGCGCGCAGGCGGAACTTCGAGGCGGCGGCAAGGTCAATGCCGGAGGATTGCAGCGTCATCGTATCAATTCCTCGGAAGCACGCTTCGGAGAATATCGGGTTGGCCGGGCGGGTGTCCTGCTCGACAAACCCTCCGGGGATCGACGTCGTGCTGTTTATCAGCGGATAAGGCGGTGCGTACCAGCGCTCCCATGGCTTCCCGAAGATCATCGAGACTTGCCCAGGTGTCGTCGGGAGCGCTGCGGTCAAGACGCCGCCCTCGATCGTGGGTTGAACGGGTATCTCGCTCGCCCTTGTCATCTCCAGCAAGCCGAGCGCCAGCAGGAACCCCGCCACGGCAAATCGTCGCCGAGCGTAGATGATGGATGTTGCTGCTAGAACAGCCAGCAGGCAAACGATCAGAAGGAAAGCTCTCCCCAAACCCGTGTCGAGCCCTTCGACCGGAGCGGACAAGCCGAAGTTGAACAGGCCGATCCGGTCAAATATGTGCTGGAACACGACATCTGACTGCCGGTTCTCCAGATGCAGATTTGGGCGCACGATGAATACGGCCGTGTGCACCAGGGACAGCACCAGAAGCACGGATGTCAGTAGCCATTGCCACCGATTGTCTGAGCGCGAAAGCCAGTAGGCCAGCCCGATGGCAAGCATGGGGACGGAGGCGATGAGGAATCGTCCCGGCGCTCCTTCACCCGGGTTGATTCCGATCGATGTGAGGAGCGCCACGATCGCGAAAGCGCTGCACTCAACGACAAGCCGTTCTCGGCGAACGGCTCCCGCTATCAGCCCAGCGTAGCCGAGGACCCAGATCGGAGCGTATGGCAGGAGGCCCTTCACGGTCACAAGGTTTGTCGCCACGACATCGTAGACTTCAAACAACGACGGCGGCCGGGCGGTGGTCACGGAGCCGATCGGAGAGCCGTAGACGAAGATGTTCAGGCCTATGAGCAGCAGGGCGAAAGCGGCGGCGAGCAATGCCAACGGGGCCAGCCTTCTGAAGTCGAGCCCGGCGCTATGGTAGACCCGCAGGAAGAACGCGAGGAATATCGCGGCACCGATCACCGCACCGCGTAGGTGGATGAACGGGATGACGAGAATGATGGCTCCGCGCCAGAGATCGGAGAATCTGCTTTCGCCTGCGCGGGGTAGCTGCATTAGGCCCGCAGCGATGCCCGCGAAGATGAAGACCTCTGCCCAGAAGGTGTGTAGGTATGGAACCAGCGGAAACAGCAGACCAGCACACAGGGTTGCGATCGACGCCGGAACCAGCCCAACGGCGTGCCGCATCGCGACGTAAAGCGCGGTTAGACCCAGCAGCCCGACGATCAATCCCGTCGCGCGAAGCCCCGCCGTCCCAAACTCCGCAAACGGTGACAATAGGGCTGTGACGTAGATTGGATGACCGAGGATCGCACCGTCCCCTAAGGCGGGCAGGGCATCCATCTGGTAACCCAGCCATGCGGACGAATGCTGAACCCATTCGGCTGCCGGCATGACAAGCGCCCCGTATTCCCAGATGCTGGCGGCAAACAGGATGTACCTCGGCTCGTCTCCGGTGATGGCTATCGCCGGAACCGCCAGCAGCAGTGCTGAAACGACGAGCAGGATCGCTCCAAGCGCATAGTAATCGGTGCGGGTCATTCGCCGAGCGATACGATCTCGGCCACTGTCTGCCGCGTCTCCGCCTTCGACGCCCTCTGCGTCACCCGCCCGTTCACCACGGCGGCTGACCCGTGCTTATCGCTGAAACAGACGATGCGGCCGAACAGGTTCGTCACCGTCCATCCATCCTCATCGCGCGGCAGGCCGAAAGGCTCTGGGTCCTTGTAGCTGCTGTGCATAAAATCCGCCCTCTCTAGTCGAGTTTCCATACCACAGGAGAAACACCATGCAACGCACCGCACAGGGGCGCGCTTTCGTGCGCCTGCATGAGGGGAGGGGCTAAGTCTTTCGCTGCCGCTTCACGATCTTCTTATGCGCAGCGAGGTTGTCACGCATCCGGCGCTCGAACTCCTCGACGGCGAAAGCGACATCCGCCTCTGACTCGGGCGAGGAGATTGCATCAAGTGTCATTGCAAGGAGCCTGTCGAGCTTATCGATCTTCTCGTCCAGTTCCGAGAAACGGTACGGGAGCGTCTTCTCAGTTTCCTCCATGTCGAATGTGACTTCGAGGCGCCGAATGATCTCGGCATTCATTGACCGACCATTCGCGTCAGCGGAATCGCGAATGCGGTCCCTCATCCCTTCTGGAAGGCGGACAATGAACCGGTCGGCGGTCTCGCTGGGGTAGGGCTTCTTCGACATGCCCACAGCGCTAGCGCAGATAGTGGCGACTTGGAATGCTTCCGTATTGTCATTGATGCCGACTCGGCAGATGACAGTGATGCCAACTCGGAATATGGAGATACGATGGCTTACCCCAGCGACGAACTGCCGAGATTGATTGTCCGCCTTCCGGCGGATTTGAAACTCTGGCTTGAAAAGAGATCACGGCGCGAAGCCGTTTCGCAAAACGCTCTTGTGGTGCAGGCGCTGCGCTTGGCCCAGGACACCAGAGCGACGGGGCAGGCGGCCTAGGAACCTCGGCCCCGTCGCACTTCCCCGACCGACGTTAGAGCGCCGGCCAGTTCTCACCCCGGTTTAGAAGGAACCGACATGAGCACCACAGCACATAACCATTTACCCGCGATCCGGCTAGAGCGACCTGTCGACGGCGGCATCAAAACGATGTCCTCGACCGACATCGCCGAGCTGACCGGCAAGCGACACGACAATGTGGTCCGCGACATCAGGGCCATGTGCACTGGCCTCAAAATTGAGGCGAGCGTTTTCGAGGACTCGTACAAGGATGACACGGGGCGTTCTCTGGTCTGCTTCCAGTTGCCGCGGCGCGAGTGCCTGATCCTCGTCTCGGGCTACAACATTGAGTTGCGCGCTCGGATCATCGACCGATGGGAGGAGTTGGAGCAGCGGACGGACGCCTTCGCCGCTCTGAACGATCCAGCAGCAATGCGCGGGATGCTTCTCAGCTACACGGAACGCGTTCTGGAGCTTGAAGCGAAGGTCGCCGAGGGCGCCGAGACCGCGCAGGCATTCGACCGCATCGCAGGGGCGGATGGCTCGACCTGCATCACGGATGCGGCGAAGACCCTGCAGATGCGTCCGAAGGACCTGTTCAGCTACATGCGCCAGCACCACTGGATTTACCGGCGTGCCGGCACCAGCACCGATCTCGGCTACCAGTCGAAGGTCAATTCGGGGCTTCTGGAGCACAAGATCACGGTCGTCACTCGCGCCGATGGCAGCGAGAAGGAGACGGTTCAGGTTCGTGTGACTGCGAAAGGTCTGACCGTCCTCGCCAAACTTTTGCCGCCTGTAGCGGCTGCCGCCTGAGAAATAAACGGCCCGGCGGAAGCTACCACCTTCCCGCCGGGCCTCACCCTCACCCAATCCTAAGCAGGAGGATCTGGTCATGGCTGACCGGAATATAACCCGCCGTGGCTTCTTCGGCCATACCGCTGGTGCCTACACCGCGATCGCGATGGGGGCAGGAGCATCCGCAAGTCTTGTACACGACCCTATGCTGGACCTTATACAGCGGTATCGGGCGGCGATAACGTACTTCAACGCAAACGCGCCGGAAGACGACGATGCGTCCGACGCGCTCGCCGACGTAACGTATTCGCCCCTCTACGATCAGATCATCGATAACCCGCCAGCGATCACAACGGACAGGGGCGCAGTCGAGGCTTTACGAGCGGTCCTAAGCGAATGCACTGGCAGAGACCCGTTCGATCAGTCGCTCCTGACTGCGGCACTGAAGTTCTTCGACGCGAAGGTGGCATGATGGAAGGTCGCAGCCCAAAGCGGTTCACCGGCCCCGGCTACTACACGTTCGAGGCAGAACGGGCGGTGCCGACAGAGCCCGTCTACTACACCAAGTTCTGCGAGCTGGACGACAAGGCGCCATACGGCTTGGTCGCAATGAAGGACGGGCCGAACGAGCTTGTCGATTACTGGATGTCATCGCAAATTTTCGATGATGACTGCCGGACCTAACCAGCATCACACTCAGCAATTCAGCAAGGCGCTCTCCGGGGCGCCTTTTTCTTTGGAGCAATCGCATGGCCGCTACCAACTTCGAAGCCGTGATGGATCACATATTCGCTTTCGAAGGCGGCTATGTGGATCATGCCCGCGATCCCGGCGGCGCGACCAATATGGGGATCACCATCGGCACCCTCCGCGATTACCGCGGCAAGGCGGTGACCAAGGAGGACGTGCGCAACCTCACGAAGGAGGAGGCGCGGGAGATTTACCGCAAGCGCTATTGGAACGTCGTGGAGGGCGACCTGCTGCCTAGCGGCGTGGATCTTTGCGCCATGGACAGTGCGGTCAACTCTGGACCGTCACGGGGCGCGCGGTGGCTCCAGCGAGCGATTGGCGCGAAGGCGGATGGGAAGATCGGTCCGAACACTCTCGCGAGCGCAGAGGAAGCCGACGACGCAGTGACGGTCAATCGTATGTGCGACGACCGCATGAACTTCCTCCGCGGTCTCGGCACGTGGCCGTTCTTCGGCAAGGGATGGTCGCGTCGGGTTGAAAGCGTCCGCGCCAATGCGCTTTCGATGGTCAAGGATGAAGTCGTGCCTGTCGGCGTCGAGCCGCCGGTCGCTCCGAAGCCTACGGTTACCGTCGCCAAGTCTCGCTTTGATCCGGCGCGCTTCTCGAAGCTGTTCGGCTCGCTCATCGGCGCGTTGGTGACATGGGCTGTCGCGAACGAGTTCATCCCCGATGGCGCGATCAGCGGAACGCAGATCGACATGCTGGCGACGCTGGTCGGTGGCCTGATCGGGACGTTCCTTGCACCGGCCAACGCAGCGCCGCCCGAGCCGAAGCCGTGAGCGTCTTGTGGTGGCTGTTCTGGGGAACAGTGGTCGGCCTTGTGTTGATCTCCGTCCTCGCGCTTTTCAGCGCACCGATGTGAAGCGCGGGCCGGCGGTGTAGGCGCACCTCCGACCCGCTGACCGAAACCCTGATGAGAGGGCACCGGCTCCGTACACAATGCGGGCCGGTGGTTAATGGCATGTTGATAACAAGAGCCCCGCCAGGATGATCCCCGTGAAAACCGTAATGGTCCATTTCCGAACGAACTTCAGCGCGGTCTTCGTCGCTCGCATGATCGAATGGGAGCACGCCGTCAGCCTGTTCCTGTTCGGCTATGTGCTGCTGGTGAATCCGGGCCTGTTCGAAGGCGGCTCCTATGTGAGCTTCCTGCGGATATGGGACAGTCAACTCGGCTGGGCCGCGATCTGCATGATCGTCGGCGCTCTCCGGTTCCTCATCCTCGCCGTGAATGGACTGATCAGGAGATCCCCGCACCTGCGGGCGATGTTCGCAGCCATAAGCGCCTTCGTCTGGATGCAGCTCTCTCTGGGCTTCCTCGCATCCGGCAACTTCAGCACCGCGCTTGCCGTCTATCCGACGTTCATCTTCTGGGAGTTTGCGGTCTTCCTCATCACCGTCCGCTATGCCAAGGCGGTTGACGTGCAGGCCCGCCATGCCCGAACTGACCCCTGACGTTATCATCAACGGCGTCACTGGTCTGATCTTCGTCGCCGCGGGCATTGCAGCCTATGTGCGGACGCGCCCGGCCAAGGTGCCGTCGCCGCGGGGAGTGATGAAGATCACCGATGAAGAGACCGAGATTGTCACCCAGCTCCGCCGCATTGCAGATGCGCTAGAAGAGGCGAACGACGACGAGACCCAGAAATTCCAGTCCGAGATGCGCGAGCGTCTGAAGCGCCTGGACGAAGCGGCCAGCTACAAGTCGCACGACTAGACGTCACTCACTGCCGATATACCCAGCCCGTCGTGCTCTTGATTGAGCGCGGCGGGCTTCGTTGTGTCTAGGCTATCTCGCCCTCTCTATCCATTCCCAGACTGCGGGGGGCTCAAGCTATCGCCCCGCAGTCCTCTGGATAGGCGAGGCCGATCTTACCCGGCTCCCTGATGAGCTTGTGTCTCATGCTGGGATTGTCGACACGATTACCCCGAAGTCCTTCAAACAGGCTCAGGTAGCGGAACGGCACCGTGGCCGTTCGCCCGCAAGACTGGCTGATAACTGCCCTATCGCCGATGATCGCGCGAATGGGGCCAGTGTATGCGCTGATACCCATCTCTCGCCACAGCCGTCTGTCGATATTGACCAAATCCCCCACCATCATCGGGCTCACGAAAAGCTGCCGGACGGGCATAAGGAACTCGGCCTTTGCCACGAAGGGTGCGGCTATAAATCCGCTAAGAAAACCACGCCTTGTAATGCTCATTGATGCAATCCTTCAGTTGGAAGTTTACATTCAACCCATTGATGTCGCTAGGGCGCTATGCACTTCGTTTGGGAGGAAAACCGCAGGGAACTCGGGCCGCGGTGCGGAATCATAATCCGCTGCTCTGGGCTTTTCGGGCGGCTTCTTCAGCTTCGATGTAGTGGCGGATGGCGGCGCGCGATGTGACCCCGAATCTGCGGTCGCACTTCAGGCACTGGCCCCAGCAATGGGTATCGTTTGCCGCCGGGAAGGCAGGGCACATCTGAAGCTTGCAGAGCGTCAAACGGCGAAGCCAGTTCCGACTACGAGGTTCAGGTGAACCTGTAGGGCACTTCGCACCGGGTTGGCCTAAGCCTTGATTTGCAGGGGTTCGGATGGTGGGCGTGACAGGGATTGAACCTGTGACCCCTTCGATGTCAACGTCTTTCCCGCCATGGAAACCACTGGAACTCTGGGCAGAGGGAACTTCGTGGATGGTCTTTTCCGGCATCATTGGCACTGTTTGTTCTCCAATCCAGGTTCAGTGATACAGAGGGAACTTCATATCTCCAGCGATGCCGCGAGAGAGCGCAGATGGTCGGGCGAGTAGCGGGCATATGTAGATGCCGTGATGCGGCTGTTTCCGTGGCCCAGAAACTGCGAGATCTCGTCCATTGAATGCCCATCCTCTGCCAGCCATACCGCAGCCGAATGGCGCAGCATGTGGGCGGATACGTCCGGGCGGTTTACTGCGGTCCCGGCATACCGCAGGCCACGCTTGATCGACTTGACCGGCTTGCCTGCCCACTCGACCACGAACGGCGTCTGCGCGCCCTTGTGGGCCTCCTGCAATGCTGCTGTGAGCTTGCCGTTGATCGGCACAGATGCGCGGCCCTTGCGGCGCGTCTTGTCGAATGGGTTCCGCAGGTGGATCATCCGCCGCTCAAAATCGACACGGTCCCATGTCAACTCCAGCGCCGCCGTTACGCGGGCTCCGGTGCCGATCAGAAGCAAGATGGCGAGCCGGACATGCGGGGCATGTGCTGCGTCAATCATCCCAGCCACTTCTGGGCGCGTCAGATAGGCGGATTTCGGTTCCGGCTTTGCGGGTCGCTCTATAGCGGGTGCGCGTTGGATTAGCTGATGCGTCTCGGCCCATTTCAGGACCATGCGAAGATGACCTAGTTCGGTGTGGATCGTTCCATCGGAACGGCCTGCCTTGGCCCGTGCGGCGACGTGGGCGCGGCAGTCGGCAATGGACACAGCCTCGCCTTCGAGCGGGCCAAACCGCGCCTCCAGTGCCTTCCACGTGTGTTTCATTGTCTCAAGGACGGCGCGGCCTTCCCGGTCTCGGGTGTACCCCGCCCACAGGTCAGCTACCGTTGTCCCTGTTGGCCGAGTGAGTTCCGCGTATCGAGCCGGGGCGCGGCGCTCCGCTTCTGCGCGGTCCTTCGTCTTGAGAGAGTAACGACGCCGGATTGGTCCATCGGGTCCGGGCTCGTCCCATGTGACGGCGTACTGCTTTCGGAATTTGGTGATGCGCCAGTCTGGCATTCGAAGTCCTCCACATCGTTAGACCGGATGCGGAGCAGCTTGCCCCCCACGCGGAACGACGGCAATTCGCCGGATCGGCACATGTTGCGGATATGGCGGGGGCTGCACTGCCATCGCACCGCCAAGGTCTCGGGGGTATACGCGCGCGGCGAGCTCATCGTCCGACCTCCATTCCTGTCTGGCGGTCCACGACCTTGCCGGACATTGTGCGCTTGAAACGGCTGTTGCGGCCACCGGGGAAGGTGGACGGCTTGCGAATGCCTAGGGCCTTGTCCTGCTGACGAAGCGTCTTCGCGGCCTTGGGCTGATCGATCTTCGCCGTCTTGAACCGATGGCACGGAATGCAGACCGCAGCGCAGTTCTCCAGGCTGTTGTCCTTGCTGTTCGCGTCGAGGTCGATGTGGTCGAACTGCACGCCCTTTCCGAGATCCGCATTGCAGCGGTGGCCGGCGGGGTGGCCGTACCACTGGCCGATGCCTTCGCAGCGCAGGCCGGAACGCTTCAGGGCCTCGCGCCGCGTCGGCTTGGTGAACTCACGGCGGGCCATCAGATGTGCCCCGTTTTCGGGCGCCAGTGAGTGGGCGTGTAGTAGACGTACATGTCGGGGTGCGACATGAACCACAGAGGCCGTGTCTTGCCGGGTATCCGCGTGCGCTTGGTCAACGGCTGGACGTTGCGAACGCCATCGCCATCGTCGATTTTCGTCTCGACCTCAATGCCTTCTGGCGCGGTCTCGATGCTCTGCCACTCAGCCATCTGCCTCGTCTCCTTCATTCCACGCCTCGGACTTGCCGGCGGCTTCAACGGCGCGCAGCAATCCCTCGTGCGTCGCCTTGCGGATGCGGTCACGGCGACGAGCGTCGGCGGTTTTGTAGCCGGGCTCGTGGAGCGTCACGCGCTGGATGTCTTCGATGTGGATCGTCATGCGGCGCGCTCCATCGGCGTGTCCGAGAAGACCACGCCTTGCTCCGAAAAGACGCGGTAGATGCCCTCGATGAAGGCTGTCTTCTGCGCCGTGGTCATGATGCGGGTGACGGGGAAGTCGAAGGGCTCGGCCATCAGCTCCAGCTTCTGCTCATAGGGCAGGTGCTTGATCAGGCGGTCGTACTTCTCGGCGAACAGTTCGTTGTCGGCGCGCAGGATCGGGACGCCGATCGTCAGCTTGCAGTAGGCCCGGACTTCCTCGGCGGTCTGGTCCCGCTGCTCGGCGATCTCGTTCAACAGTCGCCGCTGCAATCGGTTCTGCTCGACGCTCCTGCGCTTGCCCTTGACGATCTCGACGGTGAACGGCAGAGGGCGGTCCCTGATGAGGGAGAGCAGCGAAAGCCGATCCTCCTCTCGGGCGATGACGCGGGTGACCATCAGCCGGCCTCCAGCACGTTGACCGGCTCGTCGGCTAGAAGCTCGCCCTTGCGCGCCTTGAAGGCTTTCACGACCCGTTCGTACTGCGGCTTAGGGAGCGTCTGAATATTGGCGCGCTCGATCTCGCCCCAACTCTCCAGGCTAGCAACGTTTCGCGAATACTCCAGTGCGCCGATCAAAGCCTCGGCGATCTCGTCTGCCCGCTCCTTGCTCATCGTCGGCTCGGCGGTAGCCGCTTCGACCGGCGCGGGTTTCGCCTTCGGCTTGTTGCTGTTCGCCGGCAGAAAGCGTGCGCTGTTGCGGACGGACTGCCACGGGTCCGCAGTGAACTTCTTGAACCGCTTCTTGCCTTGATATTCGGTGCTCTCGCAGGGCACCCACGTATCGCCAAGGTCGTACAGGTAGCGACCGATCCCCCACTTCACGGCGGCGCGTTTGAGGGCATCGCTGATAGATCCCTTCTCGGCTTCCACAGCGCTGTCGCCGGCTCCATCGGCCTTCGTGATCCATTCGTCGCCGACGCGGACGGACAGGTAGCAGACGGTGCGCGACCCATGGAACTCGTAGCGATCCTGCCAGTTGGCGGGGCCGCACACGTCGTCCAAGCGGTCCTGCACATCGCGGCTGTCGAGATAGGCGAGGGCGAGGGCCTTGCTGCCATCCTTCGTCAGGTTCTGCGCCCGCCAATGGATGGCCTCGGCGGGGAACGGCTCGGCCAGCTTCTGAAAATCGATGTCGCTCATCAGACTGCCACCTTCTCTTCGTGGATGGTCACGTGTGACCAGTTCTTGCCCGATCTGATCCCTCTGATGGTCTTTTCGGACACGCCGAACTTTGCGGCGAGTTCTCGCGAAACGCCGTAGAATCGTTGAGTTGATCGGATGGCCAAAACTTCCGTCTCAGTGAGGACGGCGTTTGGGTGCTGACTGCCGCGTTTGTGCCCGCGCGTTTCTGCGGGTCCAAATTTTTCGCTGTAGGCGTTCTTGGCGCGAATGCTGTCGCAGGTTCGGCAGCGCTTAGAGCCCGACTTGGTTCGATATCCGACTACCGAAAAGTCGTGCCCCCTTATGCAGTGGGTCCAGTCGCGTATTGCTCTGACGCCGCGCCTCGTATTTTCGGCGGATGTCACCGCCTCCAAGTGATCTGGATTTACGCAGCACCGGACCCGGCAAAGGTGATCAATGCAAAGACCTTCAGGAACTGGTCCTTTGTGGATCTCGTAGGAGACACGGTGAGCCGACATCTGCTTTCCGCCGACTACTATTCTCGCGTATCCGTCACCGCCGTCCATGGCACCAGTCCACAGCCAGCAACCGGTGTTCGGCTCGGGTGAAACCTTGTCGATTAGGCGTGAGAAAATGTCCTTGGTCATACCGCCACCTTCTGCTCGACTACGGTCACGCCGGGGATGTCGCGGCTCTTGCCGTCCACCCGCTGCTGCGCGATGCGCTGTAGGAATTCCTCAAGCTCGGTCTTGTGGTTCACCCAGACGAACCGGGCGAACTCCCGCATGTCGGTGATCTCGGCCCGGTAGCGGGTCCGCAGGCTGGCAGCGCGGGCGCCACCGAAGGCGCCGGCATGATCCTTGGCGGCGCGGTTCGCCACCTTGTCAGCCGACTTGGCGAGGCTCAGCGAGGCCTCTGCTTCCGCCTTCTTGGCGAGGTCGGCGCCGGACGCGGCACGGATCTTTTCCTCGGCCTCCTTGCGAAGGCGATCGGCCTCGGCTCGCGCTGCCGCCTCGACGCGGCGCTTCTCGTCTTCCTGTTTCTGGAGGAACGGGGCGAGCGCCTTCTTGCAGGTCGAAAGCGCTAGGTCCGCCTTGCCCCGTTCTTTCTGGATCAGCGGGTTGTACCGCGCCTGAACCTCTGCCTTGCCCTTGTCGAAGGGCTCGTTCTCAATCTTGCGCCGCTCATCTGCCGTCTTCGCCGCTGCCCGGATGTCGGACATCAGCTTGGCGACCTTGTCGGCGACCTCCTGGCTTTCGATGGGCTCGCCATCCAGCCAGTGCGTGGCCTCTTCGTAGAGGGCTTCGATCTCCTGCCGGGACAGGTCGAACGGCGTCGGCTCGTCGTCGATGGCTTCCGGTGGCCGATTGTGTCCTATGGTGGCGATTGCTGCGTTAGACATTTCCCTGAGCCTTTCGGATGCGGTACAGTTCAAGGGCGTCCCGGCGAAGCTGCGGGGGCGTATGGGCGAGGTGGGTGCGGAGATACCGGATGCGCTTCATGGCCTGCCGGTGGTCCTGCCTCTCGCGCGATCCGCGGATGGCGTAGGTCCAGTCACCGATGAAGGTGGACAGGCGCCATGCAGCGCGGTCGAAGCCGGCGAGGCTGATGTCCTCGGCGCTCATTCGGAGCCTCCCGTGCGGAGAGCGGAACGGGCCGACGCGCGATAGGCCGCTGGCAGTTCGTCGATGCGGTCTTCCGGCACGAGCATCACTATTTCGACGCCGTGATACTCCGGGTCGTTGACCACCTGCGCCCGGGAGATCCGCGCGTTGAACGCTTTCACCTCGGCTACTGCCGGTGCCTGGAGGCGAGAGGCGGCTTCGCGGAGGAGGACGCCACCGCCTGCCATCAGTGTGTCGGCGATTGCAGCAGCGGAGAGAAGCCGCTCCATGAATTCCGCATTGCTCAGCTTCGACAGGTCGCTCATGCTGCCCTCCGTTCGCGCATCTCGGACAGCGCCATGTCTTCGGTCTGCATCCACAGACCATCGCGGGCGTCGGAAATGCCGTCCGTCAGCGGGTGGATGATGTCGAGAAGGCTCACGAAGTCGTCGCAGCCGGCCTCGGACAGGGCCTTGACGAGCTTGCCGAAGCTCCGCACCAAATCCGCCGTCATCGGCGCAATGACGCGCTGGTTGGCGTGCAGCTCGCCGTGCGACAGGTCGCTGAGGAAGATCGCCTGCTTGCTGTCGGCATGGGCGAACTGGAGCGCCTGGATCATATCGACGAACGCGGTGTCGAGGGCTTTACGCGGGTCATGTGCCATGGTCGGAATCATTCCTCTGGCGTTCAGCGGGATAGGGCGGAAAGGGCGATTGATCGGAGCTGGGCGTACTGACGCTGCGCCCACGAAAGTTCGTCGCCGGGGGCGGTCGCCGGCTGGTCGGGGATGGGGCGATTGCTGATGACTTCCAAGGCGGCGCGAAGCCGCGCGTTCTCGGCCCTCAGAGCTTCCTCTGTCGAGGTGGATGGGGCGGAAGGACGGCACGCAAGCATGCCCTTGATGAGATCGCGGCAGATGCGAATGTCAGCCTCCCCCGGTGCCTCGCAGCTTGGCGTTGAACGCTGGCCCTGCCGCCAATTGGCGAAGGCGTAAGCCCAATCGTCCAAGCTCGGTTCTGTCGAGGTGGATGGGGCGGGGGCGGCGAGGGCGGCTTCCACGCGATCCGCGAAGTCATTCCCGAGCCCGTTCGCTTCCCACACGATGTGGGCATCGGCTTCGCGGAGAAGCTCGGCTATCTCCAGCGCCCGCACCACGTCATGGGGCACGTCGGATGCGGCGGGCTGGGGGGCTTTAACGGCTTCGCAGAACTCTGGATAGACGCCCAAGCGGACCATCAACCCGCGCACGGCGTTGTGCCTTCCTGCGCGCTCGTCTTTGCGCTCCAGAGCGGCGCGAAGGTCGTATTCCTTCACACCAGCGGCGACTATCTCGGCGGCTGTCCGTTCCTTCGTCTTCGCGTCGGCCATCGTCTTGTCCTCAGTGCTCGATTGATCGGATGCTGGCGAAGTGCCGGGTCAGCGAAGGCGAGGCATGTCGGGCGTCTTGCGTGCCCGATCGCGCTGCCAATCTTCCATCTCGCGAGCGTGCCGAAGCGTCGCCTCGATCAGGTGCGGTTCGGCCCCCATCCGATGGGCTTCGAAGGCATAGGCGCGAAGCGCGTTTGGTGCGGCGAGGTCTTGCCCTCGGATCAGGAACACCGGCTCGTCGGCGGGGATCTTGTTCTCGGGGTCTTGGATGCGGTTGTAGTCTTTGCGGGCGTGTTTCATCGTCTTGTCCTCAATTCGTGGTGGTGATGCTGGCGAGTTGCCGGCGCAGTTCGTTCGCGAGTGCGACGGCCTTCTGGTGTTCG